>MDTD01127425.1_pt1 | contig 17598 bp, 12 predicted proteins | sample 811221 | NCBI WGS metagenome assembly MDTD01 (sample SAMN05326646, study PRJNA326480) | marine metagenome | isolation source: seawater | place: Pacific Ocean: South West | collected 2011 | reverse complement strand
TAAACATAAATAAGTTTTATCTTCACCTGTGCCTACAAGAAGTTTAGGTGCATTTTGTGGATCATTATTTGATCTTGTAAGATTAAGAATTATATTTTGCATTTTTTGACTGTATGGTCTTCCCTTTTCAGCATTTTCTTGTGCTTTTCTGAGTTTTGCTGCAGCTACCATTTTCATAGCCTTGGTTATTTTTTGCGTAGATTTAACACTTTTAATTCTCTTTTTTAGATCATCCAAACTTGGCATTATTTATTCTCCTTCTTGTATTCTTCTATAATTTGAGCAATAAGTTTTTCAGTATCTTCATCTAATTTTCCTGAAGATTGTATCGAATCAATTATTTCAGGTTTGGTTGACTTAACTTTATCAATAATATCAATTTCAAATTGCTTGATCTTACTAATATTAATATCGTCTAAGTAACCTCTAACACCAGCAAATACAGAAATCACTTGTTCTGCCACGGTCATTGGAGAGTATTGATCTTGTTTTAAGAGTTCAGTAAGTTTTCCGCCTCTATTAAGTAATTGCTGTGTAGATGCATCTAAATCTGAACCAAATTGTGCAAAAGCAGCCATTTCCCTATATTGTGCTAATTCTAGTTTGATTGAGCCCGCGACCTTTTTCATTGCTTTGGTTTGAGCAGCAGAGCCAACTCTGGATACTGACAATCCTACATTAACAGCAGGACGAATTCCTTGATTAAATAATTCAGTTTCTAAAAATATCTGGCCATCTGTAATGGAAATAACATTTGTAGGTATGTAGGCAGAAACGTCGCCTGCTTGGGTTTCAATAATTGGTAAAGCTGTTAAAGAGCCACCTCCGCTTTTATCATTTAACTTAGCAGCACGTTCTAATAATCTGCTGTGTAAGTAAAATACATCGCCAGGATAAGCTTCTCTTCCTGGTGGTCTTCTCAACAACAAAGACATTTGTCTATAAGCAACAGCTTGTTTTGATAGATCATCATAAACAATTAAAGCGTGCATACCGTTGTCTCTAAAATATTCACCAATTGTACATCCAGTGTAAGGAGCTAAAAATTGTAGCGGAGCGGAATCTGAAGCAGTGGCTGCAACAATAGTTGTATATTTCAATGCTCCAGCTTCTTCCAAAGTCTTTGTAATTTGAGCTACAGTTGAACGCTTTTGTCCTATAGCAACATAGACACAATACAATTTTTTCTTTTCATCAGAGGACTCGTTTATTTTTTTTTGATTTATGATCGCATCAATCGCCACAGCTGTTTTGCCAGTTTGTCTATCACCAATAATTAGTTCTCGTTGACCTCGTCCGATGGGTATAAGAGAGTCTATGGATTTTAATCCTGTCTGCATTGGTTCATTAACAGATTGTCTAGGAATAATACCCGGGGCCTTTACCTCTACTCTTTTACGATTTTTTGTAGATAGTTTTCCTTTTCCATCAATAGGATTTCCTAATCCGTCAACAACTCTACCCAGTAATTCTTTTCCAACAGGAACATCAACAATTGCATTGGTTCTTTTTATTGTGTCTCCCTCTTTAATACTTCTATCATCTCCAAAAATAACGACTCCGACATTATCGTTTTCCAAATTTAATGCCATTCCTTTTGATCCATCTTCAAATTCAACCATTTCGCCTGCTTGAACATTATCCAAACCATATACTCGAGCAATTCCATCTCCAACCGACAAAACTTTTCCTATTTCAGAAACTTCGGCTTTCTCTCCAAAGTTTTTAATTTGATCTTTTAATAATTTTGTTATTTCTGCTGGGTTAATTGTCATGTTAATTTTCTATCATTGCCTTCTCATATTTTTTTAATTTATTTCTAATAGAGGTGTCAATCATGATACTACCTAATTGAAGTTTTATACCTCCTATTAATTCTTTATCCACTTTATAATCAAATTTCAAAGTTGATCCCATTGATTTCGATAAATCTATACCAATGCTGTTGAGTTCAGATTGAGATAGTTCTTTTGATGAAATTAATGAGGCTTTTATTTCTCCTCTTTTTTTAGAACAAAGTCTTAAAAAACTTTCAAAAATTTTACTTATAAAAAAAATTCTTCTTTTTTCAATCAACAACAATAAAAATTTTTGCAGGTTTTTTGAAAAATTCAATTTATGACTTATTAAGTTTACCAACTTATTTTGCTCAATAATTTTTTGAGAAGGATCTTTAATAAAATTCTTTACATCTAGGTTTGTATCATAAATCAACTTAAAATTTTTAATATCGCCTTCTACTTTGTCTAATTCGTTGGAATCTTGAGAAATTTCAAATAAAGCGCGCGAGTACCTTTCTGAAGTTTCAGTAGAGAAAGTTTTGTTTGCACTCATTTTAAGTTGTAAGAATTATCGTGAAATTATGCAGAGGTCGTATCATAAGAAAATAACTTGATCAAGTTGCCAATTTTGATTTTAAGCAAAGTTGATTGGATCGACATCAACCGTAAGTTTAATTTTAGGTGAGATTTTAAGCCCATTTAATACTTTTGTGATTTTTTTTTGCATCAAATTTTGTTTTTTAAACCTAATTAATAATCTTGATCTATAGTTTTTTTTAATTTTAAGCAAAGGTGACTCCACGGGTCCTAAAACCTCTATGTTGTCTATTTGATTTAATTTTAATTTAATTTCTCTAGCTCCTTGTAAACTTAAACTTCGATCCTTCGAAGATATAATAATTGCAATCAATCTTTGGTATGGAGGCAACAAATTTTTTTTTCTAAGCAGTAGTTCATTTTTTAATAATTGCTCTGACTTGTTTTTTATCAATTCATTAAGTGTGTTGTTGTGTGGAGTTAAAGTTTGATAAATTATTAAAGAGTCTGAACTAAATCTGCCTGCTCTCCCACTCAATTGATGATATAATTGGATATTTTTTTCAGTTGTCCTTAAATCATAACCTCTTCCAGAAAAATCGGCATCAATAACTACAATACAATTTAATTTTGGAAAATTAAAACCTTTTGAGATCATCTGAGTGCCAATTAAAATGTCAATTTTATTGTTTTTGATCTCGCTAAATAATTCAAGTGATGATTTTTTTGTTTTCAAATAATCGCTCGAAAATATATTAATCTTTTTTTCAGGAAATATCTTTTTGGTTTCTTCAAATATTTTTTCAACACCAGGACCATACATTATAGTTTCGCAATCTCCTTTTATTTTACATTTTTCTTTAATTCTTTTTTCAAAAGCACAGTGATGACAGATTGCCTTATCTTTAAGTTTATGAAAAGTAAGATACATAGAGCAATTAGAGCAGGTTTGTTTATTCCCACATTTTTTACAAATTAAATAAGGCGCAAATCCTCTTCTGTTTATAAAAAATAAAACTTGTTCGCCTTTTTTCAAAAATTTTTCTACTAAATTTACTGTCTCTGTTGCAATAAATTTATCTTTTATTTTACCAATATTTAAATTTATTATTTTTGATTTTGGTAATGGGTGATTTTCATATCTTTTCAATATTTTAAAATGTCTATATTTTTTTATTTGAATATTCTTAAAAGTTTCAATAGAGGGGACAGAAGTGACAAGATGGATAGGTATATTCTCAAAGTTTGCTCTGGAAATTGCCATATCTCTCGCGTTATATATTACACCTTCATCTTGTTTATAGGAGCTGTCATGTTCCTCATCCACTATGATTATACCAAGTTTTTTAAAAGGTAAAAGCAATGAGGATCTTGCGCCTACTAATATTTTAATCTTATTTTTTATCAATCCTTTCCAAATAATTCTTTTTTGTTTTGGAGTTATTTTAGAATGCCAAATTGCTGGTTCTAGCCCAAAGAAATCTTCAAATCTTGATTTAAAATCATTTGTCAAAAAAATTTCTGGTAACAACACTAAAGCTTGTTTATTTTTTGCAATTATTTTTTTTATCCTTTCAAAATAAACTAATGTTTTTCCTGATCCAGTAGTGCCTTGTAAAACTGCTACATTAAATTTATTATCAACTTTTTCTAGAAACTTAAGTGCAGAAGTCTGCTCTTCGTTTAAGTTGAAGTCTTTAGTTTTGGTCTTCTTAGTTTCTGAAAAGCTATCTTTAATTCTGATAAATTTATCTGAACCTCCTATGGCCATTTTTAATACAAGTCCGATGGGAACCATGTTATAAGTCGAAAACCATTCTATAAAATCAATTAATTTTCTATCAATGAAATATTCAGTTTTTTTATTTATTTCTTTAATCTTTATATTTTCCGGTACAGCGTAATTATTTTTCCAAATCACACCAATTTCTTTTTTTGATCCGAATGGAACTTCAACTAAATTACCTATTTTACTCTCAATTCTAGAATTATAAGTAAATGGAAAATTAAAAACTTTTGGCAACAAGACTTGCGATTTCATTCGTTGATAGTATTAGAAATATGATTAATTAAAAATGAATTGGTCTTTTATCAACAGCTAAAGCTGCCTCTTTTATTGCTTCAGTATGTGTTGGATGGGCATGACATGTTCTTGCAATATCTTCTGCGCTCGCTCCAAATTCCATAGCCAATGCCATTTCAGCAATCATATCCCCACAATGTGGGCCAATAATATGAACACCTAAAACTTTGTCAGTTTTACTGTCAGCTAATATTTTCACAAAACCTTCGGTTTCATTATTTACCTTTGCTCGTGAGTTGGCCAAAAAAGGGAATTTTCCGACTTTATAAGACTTTTTTTCTTCTTTGAGCTGCTCTTCTGTTTTTCCAACGGTCGCAACTTCAGGAGATGTGTAAATTACTCCAGGTATCACGTCATAATTTACGTGACCTGCCTGACCTGCTAATATTTCTGCGACTGCAATACCCTCTTCTTCAGCTTTATGGGCTAACATTGGGCCTTTAATAACATCACCTATAGCATAAATATTTTCAATTGAGGTTTGTAATTTGGAATTAACTTCAATTCTTCCGTTTTTATCTTTTTTAACTCCGATTTTTGTTAAATTAAGACCTTCAGTATAAGGTTTTCGACCAACTGACACTAGTACTTTATCGAACTCTAAAGTTTCTTCTTTTGAATTTTTTAAATCGGTATAATTTATCGAGACTAATGTGCTAGAAGACTTAACTTTGTTAACTTTTGAGCCCATTTTAAATACAATTCCTTGTTTAGTTAAAATTTTTTTAAATTCGTTAGAAATTTCTCTATCCATGCCTGGCGTGATATAATCAAGGTACTCTATAACTGTGACCTCAGAGCCTAATCTTGACCAAACAGAACCCATTTCTAAACCTATATATCCACCTCCAATTACAGCTAATTTTTTTGGAACACTTTTCAAAGATAATGCCCCAGTAGATGATATTATATTTTTTTCATCTATTTCTATTCCTGGTAATGAGGTTACAGATGAGCCAGTGGCTATTACTATATTTTTTGCTTTATAATTTATTTTCTTATTATTTTCATAAACTACCACATCATTTTTTGAAAAAAGGACCCCTTTACCTTTGATATACGTAACTTTATTCTTTTTAAAAAGAAACTCCACTCCTTTAGTTAAAACTTGAACTGACTTATTTTTGTTGGACATCATTTTTTCAATGTTTAGTTTAATACCTGCAATTTCAATTCCTTGGTTATTAAAATCTTTTTTAGCTTTATGGAAATTTTCTGACAAATTTAGTAAACTTTTAGATGGTATACATCCTACATTAAGGCATGTGCCTCCTAGGGTTCCTCTTGACTCTATACACGCTGTTTTTAATCCAAGTTGGGCTGCTCTAATCGCACATACATAACCACCTGGTCCTCCTCCAATAACTATTAAGTCAAAATTGCTCATTCTATATGTTTAAAAAAAGTCTTTTAGGTTGCTCTAATGACTCCTTTATTATCTTTAAAAAGGAAACAGCCTCTTTACCATCTACAATTCTATGGTCGTACGACAAGGCTAAATACATTATCGGCCTAATTTCCACATTTCCATTTACTACATATGGTCTTTTCACAATATTGTGCATTCCTAATACAGCTGACTGAGGTGGATTTAAAATTGGAGTAGATAACATTGAACCATAAATTCCTCCATTTGTAATTGTGAATGTTCCGCCTTGAAGATCTTCAATTGTAATCTTGCCATTTCTCGCTTTTTGACCGAGTTCAGCGATATTTTTTTCAATATCAGCAAAGGACATTTCATCCGTCTCTCTTAAAACTGGCACTACTAAACCTCTATCTGTACCAACTGCTATACTAATATTATAATAATTTTTATAAACTATTTCTTCTTCTTGAATTTCTGAGTTAATAGCTGGGAAGTTCTTTAATCCTATTACGCAAGCTTTAACAAAAAAAGACATGAAACCTAATTTAACCCCGTAATTTTTTTGAAACTCATCTTTATATTCATTTTTCATCGAAATAACTTCACTCATATCCACCTCATTAAACGTGGTAAGCATAGCTGCATTTTCTTGAGCCTCTTTTAATCTTTTGGCGATCGTTAATCTGAGCCTTGTCATTTTTACTCTTTCTTCAGGACCGTGTTTGATTTTTCTCTCAGATGGAGATGGTTTTGATCCCATTAAATCCATTATATCTTCTTTTAAAATTATTCCATTTTTTCCAGTCCCTTGAACTTTTTCTAAATCAATATTTGCTTCGCTTGCTATTTTCCTAGCTGCTGGAGAAACTTTTTTCTCTGATTTAGTTTTCACAGAAAGACTTGGGGACTCTTTTTCTATATGAACTTTATCTAAAATTAACGGTTCATCTTCTATTTTTTCATTATTTAGTTTTAAAACTTCTTCATCTACAGATGTCTCGATATTTTTTTTATCCTCGAATATTTTAGGTTGTTTTTTTGGAGGACTATATGTCTTTGCCTCTTTAGTATTTGTAATATTGCTTTTTATATTTTCATTAATTATACCTAATAGCGATCCGACATTGACAGTTTCACCCTCTTTCACTTTAATTGTCCCTAATACTCCATTGGATGGAGCAGGCACCTCAACATTCACTTTATCAGTTTCTAATTCAACGATTGGTTCATCTGCAACCACTTTTTCTCCTTGAGATTTTAGCCATTTCGATACTGTTGCTTCGGTGACTGACTCACCTAAAGTAGGAACTGTAATTTTTTCTGACATTAGTGTTTAAGTACCTTTTCTAATATTTCTTTCTGCTGTGCAAGATGTTTGTTAGCATTTCCAGTCGCAGTAGTTGAAGAGGCAGATCTACCTACAAATTTGATGTTGATATCCTTGAGATTTATCATTTCTAATGTCCTCTCTATATAATTTCTTACAGTATTCCACGCTCCCATATTTTTTGGCTCCTCCTGACACCATATAAATTGAGCTTTTTTGTACTTTTTTAGGACGTTTGCTAAAGTTTTAGCAGGAAATGGGTATAGTTGTTCAAGTCTTATAAATACTATATCGTCTCTTCTAGTTTTTTCTCTTTCCTCGATTAAATCGTAGTATATTTTACCTGAACACATTACTACTTTTTTTATATTTTTTTCTTTTTTTAAAGAAATTAAATTATTAGATTTTATATACGCGTCATCTTCCAAAACTCTATGAAACGAACTTTTAGAAATAAACTCTGAAATATTAGAGATACACCTCTTATGTCTTAGTAAAGATTTTGGTGTCATTATTACCAATGGTTTTCTAAATTCTCTGTGCATTTGTCTTCTTAAAACGTGAAAATAATTCGAAGGTGTCGTACAATTTACAACCTGAATATTCTCACCTGCACATAATTGTAAAAATCTTTCTAACCTTGCTGAAGAATGTTCTGGGCCTTGACCTTCATAACCATGGGGCAACAACATGACAAGACCGCTGGCTCTCCCCCATTTTGATTCAGATGAAGTAATAAATTGATCTATGATTACTTGAGCACCATTTGCGAAGTCTCCGAATTGCGCCTCCCATAGAACTAAAGTCTCGGGCTCTGATAAAGAATAACCGTATTCAAATCCAAGAACCGCTAACTCTGATAGTAAGCTATCAATAATTTCGAATTTCTTTTGATTAACTTGAATTTTATTTAATGGTAGATAACGATCGTGATTATCTTGGTTTCTTAAAACTGCATGCCTTTGGCTAAATGTACCTCTGCCAGAGTCTTGACCTGATAATCTTACTGAAAACCCCTCAATTAATAATGTACCAAAGGCTAAAGATTCGGCAGACGACCAATCAACTTGACCATCTTGGAACATTTTACTTTTTAATTCAAAAACTCTTTTTAGTGTTTTGTGAGCATTAAAATCTTTTGGAATTTTGAAAATTTCTTTTCCAACTTTGTCAAGAATATTTTTTTCTACACCGCTCTTTCCTCGTTTGTCTTTTCCTAAACCTGGTTTAAACCTAGACCATACACCATCAAACCATTTTAATTCTGATTTGTAATTTTTAGATGATGAGAACTCATTTTCCAAAAAATTTTTAAATTTTACTTTATCATTTTGTAGTTTATCACTACTAGTCAGACCTTCATCAGAGAGTTTCTTGCCATATAATGTTAGTGTAGTTGGATGGTTTTTTATCTTTTTATACATTATTGGTTGGGTAAATGAAGGTTCATCACCCTCGTTATGCCCAAAGCGTCTATAACAGACCATATCGATCACAACATCCCGATTAAATTTTTGCCTGTACTCAGTAGCGATTTTGGCGCAATGTGTTACTGCTTCAGGATCATCTCCGTTTACATGAAAAATTGGAGCTTGAGCAGTTTTAGCTACATCTGAAGGGTATGGAGATGATCTTGCAAACCTTGGGGCAGTAGTAAAGCCTATTTGATTATTCACAATTATATGAATAGTTCCTCCAATGTTATGACCGGGCAACCCTGACATTGCAAAACACTCAGCAACTATTCCTTGTCCTGCAAAGGCTGCATCTCCATGCATAAGCACTGGGATCACTTTCTTTCTATCTTTATCTTTGTGAAAAAATTGTTTTGCCCTCACTTGCCCCAAAACAACAGGATTTACTGCCTCTAAATGAGAGGGATTATCTGTAAGACTTATATGTACAACATTACCATCAAACTCTCTATTTGAAGAAGCACCGAGGTGATATTTTACATCACCTTCAAAATCTTTAGTTGCTCCAACAGATTTACCAAAAAATTCACTAAAAATTGCCCTATATGGTTTACCCATCACATTCGCTAAAACGTTTAACCTCCCTCTATGCGGCATTCCTATTTTAATTTCTTTTGCACCGAGATTTCCTCCTTTTTTTATAATCTGTTCAAGAGCAGGTATTAATGATTCACCGCCATCTAAACCAAATCTTTTTGTTCCAACAAATTTGACATGTAAGTACTTTTCAAAACCTTCCGCCTGAATTATCTTGTTAAGGATAGCTTTTTTACCATTATCAGTAAAACTTATGTTTTTTTCGGGTCCTTCGATCCTGTTTCTGATCCAAGCCTTTTCTTCAGGATCACTCATATGCATAAATTCATAACCAATTGTTGAACAATAAGTTTTTTTTAATATTTCAAGTATCTTATTGAGATCTGCATATTCAAGCCCCAAAACTCCATCTAAAAATATCTTTCTTTTATAGTCATTTTTTGTAAAACCATAAGTTTCAGGTTTTAGTTCAGAATGTTCCTTTTTTTCCTGAATGGATAAAGGATCTAAATTTGATATTAAATGACCACGTATTCTATAGGCCCTTATCAACATTATCGCACGAACTGAGTCTTGAGAGGCTTGTCTTATAGAATTACTATCTAAGTCTGAAGACTCTAGTGTTATGTCATTTAATTTTTTTTGACTAGAATCTATTTTTCTAACCTTTTTTTCTGGAGACCAACTAGGCCCATTTATATCGTTAAGTATTAATTTTTCATCTTCACTTAGTCCTGTAAAAAATTTTCTCCAGCTTTCAGGCAAAGATTTTGGATCTGATAAATAGTCCGAATAAAGTTGAATAATAAATTCTGTATTTATTCCTGATAAAAAAGATGTTTTTTTAAAGGTTATATTGTTATCTGAAGAAGACATTAATTATTTATTTTATCATAAATTAACAAAAATCAACTATTAAGTTTTTTAAAAAGAGTTTTGCCAATATCTGCGGGTGATTTTGATATTGTTATACCTGCAGATTTCATAGTTTCTATTTTATCTTCGGCTCCACCTTTTCCACCTGCAATAATTGCTCCAGCATGCCCCATTCTTCTTCCAGGAGGAGCGGTTAAGCCAGCAACAAAGCCAACCATTGGTTTTTTAATTTTTTCTCTTTTTAAAAAATCTGCAGCCTCTTCTTCAGCTGTTCCGCCTATTTCTCCAATCATAATGATCGATTTTGTTTCTGAGTCTTTTAAGAAAAGTTCTAAACAGTCGATAAAGTTTGTTCCATTTATAGGATCACCTCCAATACCTATACAAGTTGATTGTCCCATTCCATTTGATGAAGTTTGTGCTACAGCTTCATATGTTAAAGTTCCAGACCTAGAGACAATTCCAACTGACCCTCGCTTATGAATATTGCCTGGCATGATACCTATCTTGCACTCATCAGGAGTTATTACTCCGGGACAATTGGGTCCGATTAATCTTGAGTTACTTTTTTTTAAAATCTTTTTTACTTTAAGCATATCTATAACTGGTATTCCCTCAGTGATGCAAACAATTAACTCAATTTTCGACTCGATAGCCTCTATGATAGCGTCACCTGCAAATTTTGGTGGAACATAAATCATTGTTGCGTTAGCAGAGGTCTGGTCTTTCGCCTCCTGAACTGTATTAAACACTGGTAAGTCCAAATGTTTTTGCCCTCCTTTTTTTGGAGTCACACCCCCTACTATATTCGTCCCGTATTTAATTGCTTGTTCTGAATGAAAAGTGCCATGCTTACCAGTAAAACCTTGGCAAATAACTTTTGTATTTTTGTTTACTAAAACTGCCATTTATTTTATTGCTTCTACGATCTTTTTTGCTGCATCATTTAAATCTAACGCAGTCAATATTTTTAAGTCAGAATTGTTTAGTATCTCCTGACCCTCTTTAAAGTTTGTACCAGCTAATCTTACTACCAAAGGCACAGATAAATTTACTTGTTTGGCGGCTTCTACTACTCCTGACGCAAGAACATCACATCTCATTATACCTCCAAAAATATTTATTAAAATTCCTTTTACGTTCTCATCTGCTAATATAAGTTTAAAAGCTGCAGTAACTTTTTCCTTAGAAGCACCTCCTCCTACATCTAAAAAATTTGCTGGTTCTTGACCATATAATTTTATAATATCCATTGTTGCCATAGCGAGACCTGCTCCATTTACCATACATCCAATAGAACCATTTAATTTTATATATGCCAAATCGTACTTACTTGCCTCTATTTCAGCTGGCTCTTCTTCATTTAAATCTCTTAATTTTAATATTTCAGGTCTTCTGAAAATAGCATTGTCGTCAAAACTAATTTTTGCATCTAAGCAAATGATTTTATCATTTTTAGTAATAATTAAAGGATTAATCTCGATTAAAGTTGCATCTTTTTTAATTATAATATTATAGAGTGATTTTATCAAAGAGCTTGCAATTTTTTTTTGATCATTATTAAAATTAAATACTGAAATTATTTTTTCTATTTCTTTTTTGTCCGGTCCCTCTTCTTTAAAATCAATTTTAGTTTTGATTATTTTTTGGGGGTTGTCTTTAGCCACTTTTTCTATATCCATTCCTCCCTCAATACTGCTTATAAAAGTAATTTTAGAAGATTCTCTGTCGACAAGACAGGATAGATAAAATTCTTTTGCGATATCTGATGCTTCTTCAATATATAATCTTTTTACTTCTTTACCTTCAGAGCCTGTTTGGTGAGTAATTAATATTTTTCCTAACATTTTTCTAGCTTCATCTTTTAAATCTTTGAAATTCTTTACTAACTTGACGCCTCCGGCTTTTCCTCTGCCCCCAGCGTGAATCTGGGCTTTTAAAACATATTCTTTACTATTTAGTATTTTGATTTTATCTTGAATCTCATTTACTGAAAAAATTACAACTCCATTTGATACAGGTGCTCCGAATTCTTTTAAGATTTCCTTTGCTTGATGTTCATGGATATTCATAGAAATATATTTCTTTTATTATTAAAGTTACTTATATTAAATTTTATTACTTTAAAATATTAAAAAATGACTATTAAAAATATAATTTTAATACCAATTTATAACGACTGGAAATCTTTAAATCAATTACTTTTAAATATAGATAAATGTTTCAAAAATAAAAATAATAATATAGAAGTTTTAGTTATAGACGATAGATCCAACAAGAAATTATTTATCGAAAATAAAAAATTTGTTTCTATTACTAAAATTAAAGTAATAACACTCTCAAAAAACCTAGGAAGTCAAAAAGCTATAGCGGTAGGGCTGACATATTTGAAAATGAGAGAAGAAAATTCCATAATTACGGTAATGGATGGAGATGGTGAGGATAATCCAGAAGAATTAACTAAAATGATTTTACTTGCATCAAATAATTCTGAATATGTAATAACATCAAATAGAAAAGCAAGAAAAGAGTCACCAATTATAATTTTACTTTATAAAATACATTTAATTGTTACGTTTATTTTTACATTTAAATGGATCTCTTTTGGAAATTTCACTTCTTTCCACAGCTCGAATTTAAATAAGTTACTTAAAGGGAATAGTTCATGGTATGCCCATTCCAGTTCTGTGTTAAAAAATTGTGAAATTAAAAAAACTTATTCAAAAAGAGATAAAAGATATTTCGATAAATCAAATCTCGGTTTATATTCCTTAGCTGAACATGCCTTGAGAATTAATTCTGTTTTTTTAAATAATATAATTTTTTCCTCTCTTGTGTATGTTTTATTTATATTAATTTTTATACCTAAAAGTTTTGGATTAATTCTTACGAGTTTAATTCTTATATTTAATATTTTAGTAATATTAACGAAACAAAAACATAAACCAAAAAAAAAAATAGTATTAGATAAAATAATTGAAAAAGAAATTTTGTTTTGATTAATTAATCTTTACAATTATTTAATTTATGTTCAAATAAAATTTCATTAATTCTTGTAGTAGTAAAACAATCTTTTTTTAAAACAAAATCAAAAACGTTTTCATTCAAAGGATAAATTGTAAAAATTTTTTCAATATCATTTTTAATTATTTTATCCTTATAAAACTTTAAATAATATTTTCTATATTTATTTTTTTTTAAAGGATAACTAACTCCATCAGTAGTGTACCATCTATTTGGGGAATATATTTTGCTATTAATCTCAGAATTTATAAATTGGTACTCAGTTATAATAAAACTGTTATCACTATTTTGTTTGAGATATTCCATACTTTTTTTCAATAAAATAATTTCATTTTTTAAATACGTCTCACTCGCTAAAGAGACCCACCTTAATCCTTTTAGATTTTTTGAAATTCTTTCAGCCATCACATAATTTTGCTTATTAATATCTTGCAAGTCCATAAATTTTCGATCAATATTAAATCTCTCATTATATTTCGAAACTATAAAAATGTTGAAAGTAACGATAAAAATAATAAGCAAATTTCTTCTACTTTTGTCTTTTAAATTAATTTTACTTTGAAAAATTGCAATTAAGATTGGTAATAAAAAAAAGATTATATTTTGATTTTTCATGATTTCTTGATTAAAGATTGAAATTATTGAAGCCAAAATTAATATAATATTTGTATCTAAAATATTAATTTTTTTACTTTTCCTGTAAGATTGATAAAGAAGAGCAAAAATTAATAATAAAAAATACTTATATTCTCCCGTGAAACTTTTTATTAAATATTTTAATTCAAAACTCATTGATCTTTCTCCTCCTATCGTCAGAGGAAAATAGATATATTGTACTAAAAAATTTTTAATGCCAATTTGAGTGATAATTAATGAAGCTGCAATTATAGATAACAATATAATTGAGAATAAAAAAGAATTTTTAAAATAAGAAAAGTTTTTTGTTTTAAAAGAAAAAATTAAAATAATTGCAGTGCAAAAGATAAAAAATAGGCCTGCTGGAACTTGTTTGCAAAGAAATGCAATAATTAGAAAAAATATAGATAAGTAGAGATTGTAATATAATTTTTTTTTTATAAAAAAAATTAATAAAAAGATTGATATTATTGAAAAGATTAATGAATGGTGGTCTGAAAATGGAACACCTGCTGATGGATATGCCAAAATTGCTACCGAAATACTATAAAATAAAGAATGAATCGGTTTTAGATTTTCGCTCAATAAAAATTTATAAGTCAAATATGCTAAGAAAAAATTTACTAGTGAAGAATGCAAAAGATAAACAGTCCAATTTGTTCCAAAAAATTTAAAAAAAACTGACTGTATTAGGTCCACTAGAAATCCATTTGAAGTCCAATAGTCTCTGATTGGCAAAAAACCTTTGTTAATAAAGTTAGCAGAGTCAAAAAATGCAAACGTGTCTATAGGGAAAACTCCTATTGATCCAAAGTAGAAATTTGTTGTAATTGAAATTATAAATATTAAAAATATATTAAAATAATAAGTTTTTTTCATAACTATAATTAACAAACTTTTAGTAACGAATAAATGAAATATCCAGGTACAGAGTTAGATAATTTTGATAAAGCTACTATTTGGAGAAAGTATATTTTCTTTAAAATTAGAAAGTTTATAAAAGGAAGTATCCTGGAAGTTGGTGCTGGAATTGGTAGTTTTACAAAAAATTATAATCATTTAACTGAAGATATTACTTTAAGCGAGATTGATAAGGATAATCTTTCTGTAATAATCGAAAAATTTAAGGACAAAAAATACAATTTTACAAATGAGGTAACAAAAAATTTAAATAAAAAATTTGATACAATTATGTATCTCAATGTATTAGAGCATATTAAAGAAGACGTTGAGGAATTAAATCATGCCTTTGATAAACTAAACAAAAATGGCAACTTAATAATTTTAGTTCCTGCTCACAACGAGCTTTATACTAAATTTGATGAAGCTATCGGTCACCATAAAAGATACAAAAAAGAATTTTTTTCACAAATTAACATTGTAAATTCGAAAATTTTAAAATTACAATATTTAGACTCAACTGGGTATTTTTTATATTACCTTAACAAAATTTTTTTCAAAGATGAGATATATCCGTCAAAGTTTAAAATTTTTATTTGGGATAAAATATTCACTCCTATAACATTTTTTATTGACTTGTTATTAATGTATAAATTTGGAAAAAATGTTTTATATGTGTTAAAAAAACTATAATTCTAAATCTTTATCAATTTTCTTTGCTGCATTAAACAATTCTTGAACTGCATTTATAGATTTTTCAAAATTAATTTTTTCTTCTTCTGATAACTTTAGTTCTACTATTTTTTCAACACCATTCTTACCTATTAATACTGGAACCCCAGCATATAGGTTTTTAACTCCATACTCTCCATTTAAATAAACTGCACAAGGTAGTTGTTTTTTTAAATCTTTAAGATAACATTCAGCCATTTCGACTCCAGATGCTGCTGGAGCGTAAAATGCAGAGCCTTTTTCTAAATATTTTACAATTTCCGCACCACCATTTTTTGTTCTTTTCACGATACTATCTAATTTTTCATTGCTGATTATATTTTCTTTCACCAAATCATTGATTTTTTTTCCATCTATAGTCGTAGAGTTCAACATTGCAACCATGCTATCTCCATGGCCACCTAAAACAAAAGATTTTATTTTTTGAACTGGAACTTTAAGTTCCTTAGATAAAAAGTATATAAATCTTGATGAATCTAGAATCCCTGCCATACCTACAACTTTATTTTTTGGAAAACCAGAATATTTTTGTAAAGCCATTACAATCACGTCTAAGGGATTGGTAATGCATATTACAAACGCATTAGGAGATGTTCTTTTAATGCCTTCGGCAACCTGTTTTATTATCTTTAAATTAATTCCTAATAGGTCATCTCTTGTCATCCCTGGTTTTCTAGGCACTCCAGCTGTGATTATAATTACATCAGAGTCTTTAGTATCCTCGTAATTATCAGTTCCAGATAAATTAACATTAAAACCATTTACGGGTGATGATTGGGCTATATCGAGAGCTTTTCCTTTGGCAATACCTGAAGCAACATCAAACAATACTACGTCTGCTAATTCTTTTAAGGCTATTAAGTGTGCAAGGGTGCCTCCAATTTGACCAGCGCCTATTAAAGTTATTTTTTTTTTCATTTAAAGCTCTATTTCATAGTTGGCATTACAAACTCTGGGTCAGATCTTGGCCCGGATGGCCATCTAGATGTTACAGTTTTTAATTTTGTGTAAAACCTTACTCCTTCAGGACCATGCATATGTTGGTCTCCAAATAAAGATCTTTTCCATCCACCAAAACTATGAAATGCCATTGGAACTGGTATCGGTATATTTATACCTACCATGCCTATTTTAGCTTTATTTGAAAAAGTTCTGCCTGTATCTCCATCCCTTGTAAATATACTTACTCCATTTCCAAATTCATGGTCGTTGACTAATTGTAAGGCTTCATCAAAATTTTTAGCTCTAACAACTGATAAAACTGGCCCAAATATCTCTTCTTTGTATATTCTCATATTTTTTTTTACGTGGTCAAACAAACAGCCGCCTATAAAAAAGCCATTTTCATATCCTTGAATTTTAAAATCTCTACCATCTACAATCAATTTTGCACCTTCTTTAACACCAATATCTACGTATCCTCTCACTTTTTCTAGATGTTCTTTAGTAACCAAGGGTCCCATTTCAGATTGTTTATCATTTCCTGGTCCAACTTTTAACGTCTCTACTTTTTTGGCTAAAGAATTCACTAATTTATCACCAATTTCACCAACTGCCACCGCAACAGATTGAGCCATACATCTCTCACCTGCAGACCCATAGGCTGCACCCATCAAACCATTGACGGCTTGATCTAAATCACAATCTGGCATTACCACACAATGGTTTTTTGCTCCACCTAAAGCTTGAACCCTCTTTTCATTTTTCGCACAATTTTCATAAATATATTTTGCAATAGGCGTAGATCCTACAAAGCTTATTGCAACAACATCTCTATTATTTATCAAAGCATCTACAGCTTCTTTATCACCATTCACAACATTAAAAACACCATCAGGTAGTCCAGCCTCTTTAAGAAGTTCTGCTAATTTTAAAGAACAAGATGGATCTTTTTCGGAAGGTTTTAAAACAAAACTATTTCCACATGCTATAGCCATGGGAAACATCCACATTGGCACCATAGCAGGAAAATTAAAAGGAGTAATCCCAGCACACACACCTAGGGGCTGCCTGACTGACCAACTATCTACATTTGAACCAACGTTTTCAGTAAATTCACCTTTTAACATTTGAGGTATACCGCAAGCAAACTCTACGACTTCGAGGCCTCTAGTTAATGACCCTTTTGCGTCTTCATAAACTTTTCCATGTTCGGAAACAATTAGTTTTGTAAGTTCGTCTGCATTTTTTTCAATTAATTCTTTGAACTTAAACATTATTCTAGCTCGTTGAAGAGGGGATTTGATTGACCAGGTTTCAAATGCTTTTTTTGCATTTGCTACAGCTTCATTAACATCTTTTTTTGTTGCTAATTTTACTTG
>MDTD01050485.1_pt1 | contig 17600 bp, 20 predicted proteins | sample 811221 | NCBI WGS metagenome assembly MDTD01 (sample SAMN05326646, study PRJNA326480) | marine metagenome | isolation source: seawater | place: Pacific Ocean: South West | collected 2011 | reverse complement strand
TCCTTTCCCAAGTATTTGGCATATCTAACCAAATCTTTGGATATTGGGTTAAATAATTTAACCAAGGTTCATCAAATAATTGCTTTTGCGGGTAAAGGTTATCTTCAAAATCTTTCCAATCTTCTTCTCTAAGAGCATCCATAGAATTTTGAATCTCTAAAAGAAGATTTTTGTCAAAATTAAAACCACTTAATTCTTTGTCAGGAGATATTAAGTTCATAATTCTTGAACTTATCTCTTTATGAGCTAACCCTGCAATACTTTTTCCTTGTTGAAGTGTTTTATATGCAATTTTTGTAATAGGATCTTTTGCCATATTTAAATAGTTATATATATATTTCAACAAAAAAAATAACTTTTTGAGAATTTATAAATAAATACTCAAAAAGTTTAAAAAGAAAAAAATGGTTTTTTTAGTAAAACTACTAAAATTATGCATCGTAATACATAAAGAATTCATGTGGATGAGGTCTTTGTCTAAGCTGCTGAACTTCTTCGTACTTCATCTCTATAAAATTATCTATGAAGTCATTTGTAAATACATCTCCAGCTAATAGATAATCTTTATCAGCTCTCAAGGCATCAAGTGCATCATTTAGAGAGGAGGGAACTGTATTGATTTTTGATAATTCCTCTTGACTAAGTTCAAATAAGTCAACATCTACTCCGTCTCCTGGATCAATTTGATTCTTAATTCCATCAATACCAGCAAGTAGCATTACTGTAAAAGATAAATAAGGATTAGCCATGGCATCCCCCGATCTGAACTCTAATCTTTTTGCTTTTGGACTTGGACCCGTTAATGGAATTCTAACAGCGGCAGATCTATTCCCCTCAGAATAAACAAGATTAACAGGGGCTTCAAATCCAGGAACTAATCTCTTGTAACTATTTGTTGTGGGATTAGTAAATGCAAGGAATGATGGTGCATGCTTTAATATCCCGCCTATGTACCATCTTGCGGTTTGAGATAAGTTCGCATAAGTTCCTTCACCAAAAAATAATGGTTGTCCATTTTTCCATAAACTCTGATGTACATGCATACCAGTTCCATTGTCATTAAAAACAGGTTTAGGCATGAATGTTGCTGTCTTGCCATATTTTTTGGCAACATTTCTTACGACATATTTGTACGTCATAACGTTATCAGCTGCGTTGATTAAGGAAGAAAATTTCATACCCAATTCGTGCTGACCTGCTCCAGCTACTTCATGGTGATGCTTCTCAATTGGAATTCCTAACTGACCCATAAGTAATAGCATTTCAGATCTAATATCTTGAGCTGTATCACTTGGGGAAACAGGGAAATATCCCTCTTTATACTGGATCTTATATCCTAAATTTCCGCCCTCTTCAACACGACCTGTATTCCATGGAGCTTCTATTGTATCAACACTATAAAAACAACTCCCTTCCTTTGAGTCATACCTAACATCGTCAAATAAAAAGAATTCAGGTTCTGGACCAAAAAAAGCAGAATCAGCAATAGCCGTTGACTCTAAATATGATAAGGCTTTTTCAGCTAAAGATCTTGGACATCTATCATAGGGTTCTCCACTTCTTGGTTCTTGTATAGAGCAAATCATACTTAAGGTTTTATGCTTATAGAAAGGATCTATCCATGCAGTTGATGCATCTGGAACCATTGACATGTCTGAAGCGTTAATTGCTTTCCATCCTCTTATTGATGAACCGTCAAATGCAAGACCTTCTGAAAAAGACTCTTCTTCGATCATGTCCGAAGTCACTGTAAGATGCTGCCATTTACCATGAATGTCAGTAAATTTCAGATCAATAAGTTCAATCCCTTCGTCTTTAATTTGGCTAATAACATCTTGTGAAGTTTTTGACATTTAAATTTTTATACCTAATTAAAAAATTAATAAGTTGGTTAATGTAATTATGTATCAACCGTCACTTTTTTCAACAATAAATTCCTTCTTTGAGTAATTCAAGTTATTATTTATCAGATTTTTATGAAAATTATTTAAATTGGATGAATTTCTTTTAAAAAAGATCGCTAAAGGAACTTATTTGGTTTAATTTTAAGTTAATGCTTAATTCTTGCTTTGACTGAATCAAAGATGATTTACTCTTTAACTAAAGAAAATATTGCTAATTTTGAAAATACAAATGTCCCACCAAGATTATTATTAGGTCCAGGCCCCTCTAACGCGCACCCAGATGTTTTAAAGGCATTATCATTAAATCCAATAGGTCACTTGGATGATGCATACTTAGAACTTATGTCTGATGTTCAAAAATTATTGAGATATACCTGGCAATGTAATAACCGCGTAACTATTCCAGTAAGTGGAACTGGCAGCGCGGCTATGGAAGCTTCAATAGCAAATTTTATTGAAGAAGGGGAAAAAATATTAATAGCTAAAAAAGGCTATTTTGGGGATAGATTAGTTGATATGGCTTCTCGATATAAAGCAAATATTTCTGTAATTGAAAAAGAATGGGGTCAAGCATTTAGCTTAGAGGAAATAAAGTATGAAATAGAAAAGTTTAAACCTACAATATTTGCAATTGTTCATGCCGAAACATCAACTGGCGTCTTACAACCGCTTGAAGGTATTGGAGAAATTTGTAGAAAAAATAATTGTCTTTTTCTTGTTGATGCAGTTACCTCTTTAGGAGCGATTAAACTTCTTGTTGATGATTGGAAAATTGATTTAGCTTATAGTTGCAGTCAAAAAGGTTTGAGTTGTCCGCCAGGCTTAAGTCCTTTTACTATGAATAATAGGGCTGAAAGTAAGCTATTAAATAGAAGATCAAAAGTTCCTAATTGGTATCTAGATTTATCTCTTTTAAATAAATATTGGGGATCTGATAGGGTTTATCATCATACTGCTCCAGTTAATATGAATTATGCAATTAGAGAAGGCTTAAGATTAATAGCAAATGAGGGACTAGAAAATATTTGGTTTAGACATCAAAAAAATGCAGAAAAACTTTGGAATGGACTTATAGAATTAGGCCTTGAACTGCATGTTCCTAAAGAATACAGACTTCCAACTTTAACGACAGTAAAAATCCCTCCTGGTGTTGATGGTGAATTATTTAGAAATCATCTTTTAAAAGAGTTTGGCATTGAGATTGGAAATGGACTTGGTTCTCTGTCAGGTAAAATTTGGAGAGTTGGTCTAATGGGTTATAACTCATGTGATGAAAATGTTGATAAATTATTAAATTTATTTGATACTGAATTAAAGAAATTTTCTATTTTTCGTTCCGCAACTTTTTGAACCAATCCTTTATCATTTCACTTGATTGAATTTCATAAATTCCAGAAATTATTTCCATTTTATGATGTGCACTTTTATGAGTTGATAAATCTATTGATCCTCCGAGACCTCCTCTCTTTGAATCTTTAGCACCAAATACTACTTTCCCCATCCTTGCTTGAACAAGTGCTCCTGAACACATCTGACAGGGTTCTAAATTAACTACTAGCATACAGTCATTGAATCTCCAATCACCCTTTATCAGAGCTGCTTGCCTTAGAGCTATTAATTCAGCATGACCTAAAGGATCTTTATTAAGTTCTCTTTTGTTAATTCCTCTCCCTATACATCTTCCTTTTTGGTCTATTATTAATGCTGCAATCGGTAATTCAATTTCACCAACTTGTTTCGCCCGCTTTAACACAATTCTCATCCATTCTTTATATTTTAAATAGATGTTCTTTTCCTTAATAATTGGGGTTTTTAAATTTTCTGAACGATTATTCATACTTTGATTTTATAACCTTCAAAAAAAATTAGAAAAATGACTAAAGATTTGAATAAAAATGCAATTAATTATTTCCCTTCATATTCAGGAGATAATAAAGATTTTTTGATTTTATTGAATAAAACTTCAGATATTTTATGCAAATGGTTTTCTCAGACAAAAAATTCTTCCCCCCTTCCTTTAAGAAATGATTTTATTCCAACGTTTCCAGAGTCTTTGGGTTGTGATTTAGATTCACTGTTAGATGAAATACAAAATTTAATATATTCCTCATTTAATCCCTCTCACCCTGGTGCATTAGCTAATTTAGATCCTCCCCCATTATTAGTTTCAATTATTGGTGATTTTATAGCGGCTGGACTAAATAATAATCTACTGGCAGAAGAATTATCCCCAAGTATTTCAAAGTTAGAGAATGAATTATGTAAATGGGTTGCTAAAAAAATTGGTTTCAATGAATCATCTGGAGGAATAACTGCTAGTGGCGGGACTTTAAATAATCTCAATGCTCTTGTAACGGCAAAATATAATTCAAATAAAACTATTGACCATGAAGCGTTTTTAATTCTCAGTGAGGATGCTCATGTCTCATTTAAAAAATGTGCAAGAGTCATTGGAGTGAAAGAAGAATATATAATTCTCATAAAAACTGATAGCTTAGGGCGAATGAGTGTTCCTGCGCTAAAAGATACTATAAAAAGTATTTACTCTTCTGGTAGAAATATCTTCGCTGTAGTTGCAACTTTTGGAACTACAATCCGCGGATCTCTTGATCCCATTGATGAAATTTCAGAAGTGTGTTTACAAAATAATATCTGGCTTCATATTGATGCATCAATTGGAGGCGTGTTCTGGCTGGCAGATGAAAAAATTGATCAGGTTAATTATTTAAAAAAGTGTAATGCTAATTCAGTAACAATAAATCCCCAAAAACTTTTGGGAATTGCTAAAACCTCCTCTATACTAGTAGTTTCAAAATATGATAATCTTCAAAAAACTTTTCAAACAGGACTTCCCTACATTGATACATCTGAGGACAAAATAAATCGAGGTGAATTAGGAGTTCAAGGTTCAAGACCAGCTGAGATTATAAAATTATGGCTTGGGTTAAGATTTTTAGGAGTGAAAGGTATTGAGACTTTATTAAGCCAATCAGTTGAAAAAAGAAAATTATTTGAACATCTTTTAGATAAGAAAAAATTTAAAATTTATTCTGGCCCATTACACATAGTCTCTTTTTTACCAAACAACATGAATGTTCAAAAGTCAAATAAATGGACCTCTGAAGCAAAGTCAATTCTATTACAAAACAAATTTATGATTTCTAGACCACTATATAAGGATCAATATTTTTTAAGAGTGGTTTTCGGGAATTTTAATACAGATAAATCTCATATTTTAATGTTGGCAGATTTATTAAATAATTTATCAATATGAATAGACCAAAATTAATTGCAATTATCACAGGATTAATTTCTATTGTTATATGTTTAATTTATTTATTTTTAATTACACTTTTTGATTTCCGTTCAATATTTAATCAATATTTAATTAACTCTTCTGAGAATATGGCGGTAATTTTTTCTTCAATGAAAAATTTTTATCTCTTTTAATTCTCGATATTGCCTCTTTTAAAAAGGTATCCAAAATTTCTTCTCTTTTATTAATTTCATATATCTCTTGAACAACTTCTTGAATTCCACCATCCCCCCAGTCTTGATTTTGCTCAAAATAAGTAACTAATGATAATCCTACAATTTTAATTAACCATGCTGAAGTCAAAGATTGAATAGTTTTATTTATAAATGTTGTAGTGAAATTAGCAGATAATAAATTAGTAATTAAGGAAGTACCTCCTTTTACTACTCCTATTGCTGCAATAATTCTAATTATTGATTTAGTTAAATCTAATGCTTTCTCTTTAGTTATTTTTGCATCATATATTTTTGATAATTCCATTACCATTTGAACATTAATTGTTGTTGTTGCTATTAAGTCTATTGCAGGCAAAGGGGTAATTAATATAACTCCGCTAGTTATCCAAGAATATTTATTTATTATTTTGATTGCTAAGTTTTTTCTTTGTTCATAAATTATATTTTTACTAAATAGTCCTAATTTGTTGCATTGAAAAAGTATATTATCAGCAAGCAATTCTTCTCCATTTTTATCAAGCGTATTGATTATTTGATTAAATAAATCATCAACATCTATATATTGTTTTTTTGGGCGACCTCCAATATTGGGAATAGTCTGAGGTGATGCAATTGTACTAATTATTTTATAGTTATTAGAAAAATTACTAATCAATTTATTAATATTAGATTTTATTGCTTCATTTTGTGTAAATGATCTTAAGTCGCATTTGTTTAAAGTAATAATTATTGTTTTACCTATATTAGAAAGTTCCCTTAAAAGAAAAATTTCATATTCGTTAAGATCTTGATCTACAACAAATATTATTAGATCAGATTCTGCTGCTTTTTTTACTGTTTTTTCTTCGCGTCTTTGCCCTTCTCTAAATGCCTCAAATAATCCAGGAGTGTCTATGATACATACTTTCCTTTTTAGTAATGGAATATTGATTTTATAACTTGTGATTTCTTTAGTAGTACCTAAGGTTGGAGAAATCTTACCTACTATATTTTTTAATAATGCTCTAGCTAAAGATGTTTTCCCACATGATCCTGATCCGAAAAGTACTACTTTATAGTCAGCCTTGGTCAATTGGCTTTCTAATTTAACTTTTTCATTGTTAATAATTTGAGCATTAACTTTGTCTTCTATGAGATTTTTGATCTCTGATATCCCTCTAAGACTTTCTTTTGCCGCAGAAAACTTATTATTAACTTTTAAAAGTTTATTCTTAAATATTGCTTTATATAAAATCTTTTTGAAAAGTCTTTTATTAAATAAATAAAATAAAGTTATTAAAATTATTAATATAAAAATATTATAAATATTGAAAATACTTTTAAATATATTAATAAAAGTATAGATAACAATTATTAAGGTTATTTGAGAATAATATTTCTTAAAGAATTTCTGCATCTAGTAATCTTTGTCCTTAAAAATTTTATATAAAAGTATTATTACACCAATATTAATAGCTAGATCAGCAATATTAAATACAGGAAAGTTAATATAATTTAATTTAATAAAATCAATTACATATCCATATAATATTCTATCAATTCCATTACCTACACTCCCAGCTAATATAAATGATAATCCATACTTACTTAATGGTTTTAGGGGTTTTACTAAAATTATATATAATAGGGTAAACGAGGAAAATATACTTATTGTAGATAGAAATATTCTATTACCACTTAAAATATTAAATGCTGCTCCATCATTCTTAATAAATTTTAAGGTGAATAAAATTATATTTTTATTTTCAAGAAAATAATAATTATTACTAATATATAATTTTGATATTTGATCTATAATTACAACTATTATAGATATAAGTATGATTTTAAATTCATCTTTAAGATTTATAGACATTATATTTTAAACTTTATTTTCTTTGTCAACAATAAAATGATAGCTATCGGAAAAATTATAATTATATGATAAGGTATTTTGCTTAATGATAATTTACCAATATTATAGAATATATAGTCTGTATTATTATATAAAAGAGATTGTAAAATTAAATATGTAATACCTGTAATATGCATTAATACAATCCCTTTAAAAGCTCTTATAAAAAATAGTGATATTGAAATTTCTTCTTTTTGAAAAGTATTACTAACTATTATTATTAGGGGTATTAATCCAATTAAATATCCAAAATTTGGTGTCATAATATATCCTAAAGAACCACCTTCATAAAATATAGGAATTATAAATAACCCTAATAAAAAATATATATATAAAGCTTTTAATAAAATTCTACTTTTATAGTAAATTGATAACATTATTACTGCTGGAACTTGTAAATTAATTGGTAATTCTTGTAAATTTAAAATATTAACGAATGTAGGGTATGGAACATATAACGGAATCAATGAGGACAAAATTAAGCACTCTATTGAAATAATTAATTTAAGAAATTTATCAATGATAAATATATTTGATTTCAAGTTTTTAAAGACTTCTAAGAGCTACAATAGGATCTAACTTAGAAGCTCTTTTTGCTGGTAAGACTCCAAAAATTAGTCCAATTGAGCCAGAAATAATCATCGTTGAAAATGTTGTTGATATACCTACAGAGGCAGGTAGCGGCGTAATTACTCCAACAATGAAAACTCCCGATAATCCTGTGACGGTGCCTACAAGTCCACCAATAATTGAAAGAATTAGTGCTTCAAAAAGGAATTGTATTAATACATCTGATTGCTTAGCGCCTATTGCTTTTCTGAGACCTATCTCTTCAGTTCTCTCGCTTACTGAAACTAACATAATATTCATTATCCCAATTCCTCCTACTAAAAGTGAAACGGCTCCTATTCCTGCTAATAAAAATGTCAGACCACTTGTTATGTTAGTAACTATATTTAAAGCATCTTCTTGAGATCTAACAGCAAAATCATCGTCTCTAATGATTTTATGTCTTTGTCTTAGTAAATTTGTAATTTGAAATTTTGCTGCACCAGTTTTATCTTTATTAATTGCTTCTACACTTATAAAGCTTAAACTCACTCCGAATGTAGGATCTTTGCCTGTAACTCTATTAACCATTGTTGAAATTGGTATATATGCATTCTTATCTTGATTATTTCCAAAAACTGCTCCTTTCGGTTTTAGGATTCCTACTATTTCATATGAATTATCTTTGATTCTTATTTTTTCTCCTAAAGCTGATTGAACTCCAAAGAATTCTTTAACTAAGTCTGGACCTACAACTACAATGCTTTTAGCGCCACTTACATCATTTTGAGATATAAATCTTCCTTCCTTAATCTCAAAACTTCTCACTTCTAAAAACTCTGGGGTTATTCCAGCAATAGAAATACTTAAGCTCTTTGAATTGGATTGTACAATCTCATTTGCAGATATTTGTGGGGCAACTTTTTTGACACTTGGAACTTGTTCTTGAATAGCATAAGCATCTTCTAATACTAAATTTTTTGGAAATGCAATTCCTCTTCTTCTAGTGTCATTATTTCCCGGAACAATAAAAAGAACATTTGCTCCAAGATTACTTAATTGATTTTTTGCTAATGTTTGTGCACCTCTGCCAAGACCCACTAATGTGATTACAGAAGCATTACCAATGATTATCCCCAACATTGTAAGAGAGCTCCTTAATTTATTTGAAATTAAGGTTTTTGCAGCCATTTTAAATGCTTCCTTATAAGAAATATTTCTAGACATATTTAAACTTATCAGAAGATTCATCTTGTCCCTCTATTTGGCCTTTATATACAACTCCTTCATTGAGTTGAAGTGTTATTAAATCTCCATCTTTAATATTTTTATCAACTAAATCTAATTGACATATAGTTGAGATATTAGATTTTAATTTTTTAAAAATTTTTAGGCATTCATCTTGAGATTCATCAGTGATAATTCCAGTAATATGTTTTGAAAATGGAAGAGATTTTAATAAATTTCTATTTACAATTAAAATTTCTCCAAGTGAAATTAATGAAAGGTCTAATTCATTATTAATAACTCTTGCTTTACCAGTTACTCCTGTCTCCCCGATCGATATTCCTCTTGCGATAACTTGTCTTACCAAGCCTACTTTTATTAAATCGGTAGAACCACTTATTCCTGTAAGTGTTCCAGCTGTTTGGACTACTAAATCACCCTGTTTTAAGATCCCCATTTCTTGAGCATTTTGCATCGCAATGCTAAATATCTTAGCGGCTCTTTCTTGACTTTCTATCAAGATTGGTGTTACACCCCATACTAGTTGCAACCTTCTTGCGACTGTTTTTTCACTTGTAGTAGCAAGTATTGGCGTTGGTGGTCTAAACTTGCTTACATTATGGGCAGTGGCTCCTGATTTTGTTAGCGGAATAATTGCTGCAGCATCCAATTGTCTTGCAATGCTACTAACTGCAGCACTGATAGCATTAGGAATTGTACTAGGTAAATGACTCTCAATAGCTTTCTGAGGATAATCTCTTTCTATTCTTCTAGCTATTGTTGCCATTGTTTTTACCGCCTCAACTGGATAATCTCCTACGGCGGTTTCATTTGATAACATTACAGCATCCGTTCCATCTAGTATTGCGTTAGCTACATCACTTACTTCTGCTCTTGTAGGTCTTGGACTTGATGCCATGGAATCTAACATTTGCGTTGCTGTAATAATTGGAATTCCAAGAGTATTCGCTTTCTTAATCAATTCTTTTTGAAGTAAAGGAACTTCTTCTGGAGGCATTTCTACACCTAAATCACCTCTAGCTACCATCACACCATCGCATAGAGGAAGGACAGAATCAATTTGATCGATCGCTTCAAATTTTTCTATTTTTGCGACAACTGGAGTTGAATAACCATGTTCATTAATTAGATCTTTAATTTCGTTGATATCAGAAGGATTTCTCACAAAACTTAGTGCTATCCAATCAACACCTTCTTTGAGTCCAAATTCAAGATCTCTTTTATCTTTTTCAGTTAAAGCTTTAACGGATAATTGAACATCAGGGAAATTTACACCTTTGTTATTGGATAGTACTCCTCCTACCGCTACTCTGCATTCAAGTATTTTTTCTTTTTCGTTAATTTTTTCAACCTTCATTTCTACCCTTCCATCATCTAATAGGATTCTTTTCCCTACAGTTACTTCTTCTAGTAAGTTTTGATATGTCACATTGGCAATTTTATTATTACAAGCTATTTCTTTTGATGTGAGTGAAAATAGATCTCCCTTTTTTACCTTTACAGGGCCATCTTTAAATCTACCAAGTCTTATCTTTGGACCCTGTAAATCTTGCAATATTCCAATATCTATTGATAAATAATTTGAAACTTTTCTTATGGTTTTAATTCTCTCTTTATGATCTTCATGATCACCATGAGAAAAATTTAATCTAAATGTAGTTACACCAGCTTTTATTAGTTCAGTAATTATTTCTTCTGATTGAGTTGCGGGACCAATTGTTGCAACTATCTTGGTACGTCTTTTTAAATCAATATTAGACATATAATTTTTCTATGTATTAAGTTAAATTTATCATATAAAAAACCTATTATTTAAACTATGGATTTTGATACGTATCAAAAAAATGCAAGAAAAACTGCTATTTATCCAGAAAAGGGTTCAAATTTTATATATCCAACTCTTGGATTAGTGGGAGAAGCTGGAGAAGTTGCAGAGAAAATCAAGAAAGTATTGAGAGATAAAAATGGAAAGTTCGATATGGAATCAAAAATTTTATTAAAGAAGGAATTAGGAGATGTTCTTTGGTATTTAGCGACCATATGTAGTGAATTTAATTTCTCCTTGGATGATATAGCTAAATCAAATTTAAAAAAATTAAGTTTAAGAGCTGATAATGATAAATTATCAGGTTCTGGAGATAACAGATAATTAGAAGTTATAACCTAAGCTTGCATATTGTAGATTTGTAATTAAATTCTGAACAACATTTAATAAGAGGAAAGCAAGTATTGAGGAAATATCTAACCCACCAATAGGAGGAATGACACCTCTAAATATATTTAAATATGGATCTGTTATTGAACTAATAGCAGATAATAAACCATTACTCCAATCTATGCCAGGGAACCAAGTTAGCAAAATTCGGATTATCAAAATAAATGAATAAATTGATAATGTTTGCCCTAAAACTGCAAAAATTTCTGAAATCATTTCTTATCCAATTTATATTATATTAACATTTACTTTTTTGAGTCGCCTATTTTAGATATGAAGTCATTACTTACAGCAAATGTTTGAAAGAATTTTTCAGACAATGTTATCCAATATGATCTACCCTCTTTTTGTTTTCTTCTTATAATAAAATTCTTTTCTAATAATTCTTTTATATGATCATATGCACTTGAACCTCTTAAAATTATAAGATCAGATTGCAGTAATTTTTTCTTTATAGCTATTACAGCAAGGGTTCTTAAGACAGATGTTTTTAATTCAGCAGGAAGAAGATCTTCTACAAATTCATTTAAGGCTTCTTTTAATTCAAGTGAAATAAGTGAATCATTTTCAATTAGTTCTAACGCAGAAGATGAATCGGAATATTTTAATTTAAGAATTTTAATTGCATCACTTACAGCATTAATATCTGACTTTGAAATTTCTGAAAGAGATTTTTTTGTGAGAGGTCTACCTTTTAAATACAAAATAGCTTCGATTTTAGTAATTAAATCAAAGTCATTATTATTTTTTTTATTTGAATTAGCTTGGATAATAATTTGAAAAATAAATCTGTATTATGATAACGCTAATTTTATTTAGACGCACCTAAAAATAATTTATATGTCTGGTTTTTAGACTCATCCCAACATTTGTATCCAAGTTGATTGATGAAATTAAACCATTCATTAATCGAACTTTTTTTAATCAATACTCCAATTACAATTCTTCCTACATCAGCACCATGATTCCGATAATGAAAAATACTTATACTCCAATCTGGCTTCATATTCTTTAAAAAAATCATTAAAGCCCCTGGCTTTTCAGGGAATTCAAATCTATAGAGAAGTTCTATTAAATTTTTTTCATTTGAGTTATTAATTTCAGAGGGTAATCTACCTCCAACCATATGCCTTAGATGATTTTTAGATAATTCATCATTGCTTATATCAATAAATTTATATTGAGATTTTTTAAAATCTTCAAGTAACTTTTCTTTATCTTTAAAACCATAAACTTCAAGTCCAATAAAAATTTGTGCATTTTTAGAATTTGACATTCTATAACTAAATTCGGTTAGATTTCTTTTTTTAAGTAATTTACATAAATCAATAAGGCTCCCAGCTCTTTCTGGGATCTCAACTGCAAGCATTGTTTCCTTATATTCTCCTAATTCAGCTCTTTCAGCTACAAATCTTAATCTCTCAAAATTCATATTTGCACCACATGCAATAGCTACTAGCGATTGATCTTTGATTGAGGATCCTATGATGTCTTTTTTCATACCTGCTATTGATAATGCACCAGCAGGCTCAAGAATTGATCTTGTATCTTCAAAAACATCTTTTATCGCTGCACATATTTCGTCAGTATTTACGGTTATCATTTTGTCTACAAATCTCTTTGCAATATCGAATGTTAAATTACCAACTTTTTTGACTGCAACACCATCAGCAAATAAACCTACCTTTTCAAGCTCAAGTATTTTATTTTCTTTTAATGATCTTGACATTGCATCTGCATCCTCTGGTTCTACACCAATTATTTTTGTCCTTGGCCATAAATTTTTTATATAAATTGCTATTCCTGAAATTAATCCCCCACCTCCAACTGCTACATAAATATTATCAGGTGGGTTACCTAATTGACTTATTAATTCAATGCCAATGGTTCCTTGTCCTGCGATGACATCGATATCATCAAATGGGTGAATAAAACTTAGTTCTCTTTCTTTACTTATACGAAGTGCTTCAAGATATGATTCATCATAGCTCTCACCAAAAAGGATAACTTCTGCTTTAAGTTCTTTAACAGCATTGACTTTAACTATTGGAGTTGTTATTGGCATCAAAATAGTAGCTTTTGAATTTAGCTTTTGTGCGCTAAGAGCTACACCTTGAGCATGATTGCCTGCGCTTGAAGTTATGACTCCATTTTTTAATTGTTTATCACTTAAATTCCTCATTTTATTAAAAGCACCTCTTATCTTGAAAGAGAAAACATCTTGCAAATCTTCTCTCTTTAGGTAGATATCATTTTTAAATCTCCTACTTAAATTATTTGCTTTATCTAAAGGTGTCTCTTTAGCAACCTCATAGACTCTCGCTTGAAGAATTTTTTTAAAATAATCATTCATATTTTTATTTTTAGCAATAAATTATCAATCTAATAAAACATTACATAATCTATTTTATAAAAATCGCTCATTTTGGCCCTCAGCGTTTAAAATTATAAATAAGATAGTTTAAAATAATGAATTTAAGTGAGTTAAGTCACCCTAATCAGCTTCATGGCTTAACATTATCACAACTCGAAGAGATTGCTTGTCAGATCAGAGAAAGACACTTACAAGTTGTTTCTACAAGTGGAGGACATCTTGGCCCAGGATTAGGAGTTGTTGAGTTAACTCTAGCTCTATATCAAACTTTAGATCTTGATTCAGACAAGGTTGTATGGGATGTTGGACATCAGGCATATCCTCATAAACTAATTACTGGACGTTTTAATGACTTTGATTCTTTAAGGCAAGAAAAAGGTATAGCAGGGTATTTAAAAAGAAGTGAAAGTATATTTGATCATTTTGGAGCAGGTCATGCAAGTACTTCTATATCAGCGGCACTAGGAATGGCACTTGCCAGGGATAAAAATGGAGATAACTATAAATGTGTAGCAGTTATAGGGGATGGTGCCCTCACTGGTGGTATGGCGTTGGAAGCAATTAATCATGCAGGAACATTACCAAATACTCCATTTTTAGTTGTACTAAATGATAACGATATGTCAATTTCGCCTCCAGTTGGAGCATTATCTACATATTTAAATAAAGTTCGACTTAGTCCTCCAGTTCAATTTCTCTCTAATAGCGTTCAAGAAAGTGTTAAAAATATTCCGATAATTGGTAAAGATATCCCTCAAGAACTTAAAACTATTCAAGGAAGTGTAAGAAGATTAGCTGTACCAAAGGTCGGAGCCGTTTTTGAGGAATTGGGATTTACTTATATGGGTCCTATTGATGGACATGATATTTCTAATCTAATTAATACTTTTAATGCAGCTCACAGGATAAAAAAGCCTGTCTTAGTTCATGTAGTTACTACAAAAGGGAAAGGGTATCCCTATGCTGAAGCTGATCAGGTTGGTTATCATGCTCAATCCTCATTTGATTTAACTACTGGCAAATCTATCCCTTCTAGCAAACCTAAACCTAGTAGTTATAGTAAAATTTTTGGTCAAACACTATTAAAGATATGCGAACAAGATAGTAAGGTTATTGGTATCACTGCCGCAATGGCAACTGGTACAGGTCTGGATATCTTACAAAAGAATATTCCTGATCAATATATAGATGTTGGTATAGCTGAACAACATGCAGTTACTCTTGCTGCTGGGATGTCATGTGATGGATTAAAACCTGTAGTCGCTATTTATAGTACTTTTTTACAAAGAGCTTTTGATCAACTTATTCATGATGTTGGAATACAAAAATTACCTGTTTCTTTTGTCTTAGATAGAGCAGGTATTGTTGGTGCTGATGGTCCAACTCATCAAGGTCAATACGACATTAGTTATATGAGATCTATTCCTAATTTTACTTTAATGGCTCCCAAGGATGAAGCTGAATTACAAAGAATGTTGGTTACATCAATAAATCATGATGGACCGACCGCATTAAGAATTCCTCGTGGTTCTGGCTTGGGTGTCGCTACAATGGATGAAGGTTGGGAACCAATAGAGATTGGAAAAGGTGAAATAATTTCTGAAGGTGAAGACTTATTAATTATTGCTTATGGTTCAATGGTTGCTTCTGCAGTAGAAACATCTCAAATACTTAAAGAGAAGAATATCAGTGCATGTGTTATAAATGCCAGATTTGCTAGACCATTAGATAGTGATCTAATTATTCCTCTGGCTTCAAAAATAAAACGAATTGTGACTATGGAAGAAGGAACATTATTAGGAGGCTTTGGTTCTGCAATCGTTGAATTGTTTAATGATAATGATATTGATGCTAAAGTTTTGAGATTAGGAATACCTGATATATTAGTAGATCATGCTTCTCCTGATCAAAGTAAATTTTCTTTAGGGTTAACTCCAAATCAAATGAGTGAGAAAATTTCTAAGAGATTTCAATTGGACAATTAATTTATTATTAAAATCTTTAAAGTACTCCTCTAGCAGCTAATCCGAGAATTGATCCAATTCCAAGAAGATGACCCAAGCAATTTGCCCCAACAAAGGCACCATGACTTAATCCTCCAAAAAATCGTGAATTTGGCATAGCAAAACCTTCATTAGGCTTTCTAATTGTGGCTCTTGCAATAGCATAAGCAAGTATATTACAACTGATCATTACTAAAGCGCATTTAGGAGACCATTCAAATGTTGCTGGAGAAGTAACAGCGGCAAATAAAGTATTAATCATAAGAAATTTTTATTAATACTATTCTGCAATATTTTTTGTAAATTTATTGCTAATATGAATAATTCTTAAGAGTTTTTTATTTCTATTTTTTTTAAAAGATTTATAAATCCTAGAAATATTACAAAATCGCTTAAAGTTAAAAATGCTTCAGCAAAACCATGAAAAATATCTATTTCTACTAAAGTTTTATTGTATAAATTAAGAGATAAAATTGAAAATATTATTGTTACTAATACAAATAATAATGTTAATGCAAAACCAGTTTTTATTGTAATGTTGATAATATTTATTTTATTTAGATAAAAAAGAAAGATAGAATACGGAATTATTGAAACCACAAAAATAAAAGTATTATCAATTTGTGCCAGTTCTTTTAATAAATTTATAAAAAAATTATTCATATGAAATTGTTTTTTTATAAATATAAATAGCTGCTAATGCTAATGTAAAATTTCCAATTGTTGTAAAAATGCCTTGTAAAGTAACTAAACCGTAAAGTTCTTGCTGATTATCATAAATATGCCATGTGATGGCACACATACCTCCAATTAAATTAGGAATCATAGCTAAACCAAGCCAAATCAATGATTTATATTTACTATAAACACTTATTTGATTTATTATAAAAATCGTAAAAATCCACTCTAATATGCTTGAGATATGAATAATCCATGTGCCAAAAGATAATTCGTGCAAAATATTAAACTTTACTTTTTAAGACTTTAAATACTTCTTTAGCATGGTTGACGGGAGAAACACTTATCCAACGGTAGGAAATTTTTTTGTCTGGAGATATTAAAAAAGTATTTCTATCTGAGTATGGGGGGATCCATGAACCATATTTTTCACTCACAGTACCCATTGGATCAGATAATAAAGTGTAGTTTATTGATTTCTCATTACAAAAACTATTATGAGAATCATTGTTATCAGCACTTATTCCAACAATTGCAGCGTTATTTGATTTAAATTTATTTTGCAATTCAGTAAAACCTTTAGCTTCAATTGTGCATCCTGTCGTGAAATCTTTTGGATAAAAATATAAAACTAGCCACTTATTATCAAAATCATTTAAATTCCATTCAGTTTTATTTTTCTGACTTTTATTAATACCTTTTAAGTTAAAATCAGGGGCAATATCTCCAACTTCTGGTGCAAAATCAAAAGCTTTTACTTGAGAAATTAAAGAAAATACCAAAAGAAATGAAAAAATAATTTTCATTATTTAATATTTATTCAAATTTACACCTTGAGACTTTGCGTATTTATCTAAACCAATTTTCTGAATTGATTTCAATGCTTTAGTGCTTATCCTTAAATTTACCCAACGATTACCTTCTTCCCACCACAATCTTCTCTTTTGTAAATTGACTTGTTGTAATTTTTTAGTTCTTATATGTGAATGACTAACAGCCATTCCATTATTTGCTTTAGCACCTGTTAACTCACATACCCTGGACATATTTTTATTAGTTAAATTTATTAAATATTATCATATGACATACTATTTTGAATTTAATAATTCTGTTATCAAGTCAGCGTTATTCAACTGAAGTTCTATAAGTTGTTTTTGATCTAATCCTCCAACGCTTAATTTAGCCATTTGATAGACATGGTTAGCGATTTTGCTAGAAAGCTGATTCTCCTTAGAATCATTCT
>MDTD01197481.1_pt1 | contig 17601 bp, 16 predicted proteins | sample 811221 | NCBI WGS metagenome assembly MDTD01 (sample SAMN05326646, study PRJNA326480) | marine metagenome | isolation source: seawater | place: Pacific Ocean: South West | collected 2011 | reverse complement strand
TCCATGATATTACTTTTTACGTCGTATAACATGTTAAACAAAAAAAATAATATATAATTATTTATATTTAAGCGGCTGAAAGACGCATAAATACTTAATAAATGACTAAAACAATTATTTTAATACCTTCAAGATTGGGCGCATTAAGATTGCCAAACAAACCCTTACTTAAAATTAACAATAAATCATTAATAAATCATGTCTATGAAGTGGGTCAATCAACTAATATAGGCGAAGTTTATGTTGCAACTGGAGACCAAGAAATTCTTAATGAAGTCCAAAAAAATAATGGGAAAGGAATACTTACAAATAAAACTCATTTAACAGGAACCGATCGTATTTTTGAAGCATATGAAAAATTAAATATAAATGATGTTGATTACATAATTAATTTACAGGGAGATGAGCCTTTAATAGATATAAATGATATTATTAAACTAAATAATTTAGCTATAAGCAATAATTCTGAGATGGCAACACTTGCATGCAAGCTTGAAAGCAAAAATAGTAAAAATGAAAATGTTGTAAAAGTTATTTGCAATGAAAATATTGAGAAAAATAATTTTTCTATAGCTAAAAGTTTTTTAAGGTCTTTAGGTAATAAAAAATTGAATAATACCTATCATCATATAGGAATTTACATTTATAAAGTATCTGCGCTTAAAAAATTTGTAGGTTTAAACCAATCACAAAATGAAAAAGCTCTTAAGCTTGAACAGCTTAGAGCTTTAGACAATAATATGAAAATTGATGTTATTTTTGCAAATTCATCACCCATCGGAGTAGATACCCATGAAGATTATCTGGAAATAAAAAAACTTATGGAATATAAAGCATAAAATATGAAAATTGCTTATCAAGGTATACCAGGAAGTTATAGTGAGAGTTGCGCAAAAGAAAATTATCCAGGATGCAAAACTATCTCATGTAAAACATTTGATGAATGTTTTGAAATAGCAAATAATGACAACGATATAAAGACAATGATACCAGAGTCAAATAAAACTACTGGAAATATAGGTATAGAATATTTAATATTCAAATATAGACTCAATATATACGCCGAACATTTTTTTAAGATAAGTCACAATTTGTTGGGCGTCAAAGGATGTAAACTTGAAGATATAAAAGAAGTTTATTCACATGCGCAAGCATTAAGTCAATCATCTATATTCATTAAAAAAAATAATTTAAATGGACAAATTAGAGCTGATACAGCTGGTTCAGCGAAATATGTCTCAGATACTAAAAATAAAACAAAGGCAGCTATCGCATCTATATTAAGTGCTGAGATATATGATCTGGAAATTTTAAAAAAAGATGTTCAAGATAATAAAGAAAACTTTACAAGGTTTTTATTATTGGGGAAAGATATCGTACAACCTGAAAATAATAATAAATCATATATCACATCTTTTTTATTTAAATTAAAAAGTAAACCAGCTGCTTTGTATAGTGCATTACAAGGAATGGCAATCAATGGAGTTAATATGATTAAACTTCAAAGTTTTCCTGAAAAAAATTCTTTTTCATCTTATTTTTTTCTATGTGAAGTTGAAGGCCACATAGAAAATCAAAAAATTAAAAATTCCCTAGAAGATTTAAATTATCATTGTGAAGATATGAGTGTTTTAGGGGTTTTCGAGGCAGATAAATTAAGAAAAAAATAAGATATCATATTGAAGATTTCAAATCATTACTGATATAATAATAATGGGTCAATCAGGTGAAGTTACGGCGAACCCCGTGAGGCTCGAAAGAGAGAAGCGGTAACCAGTATTTTTTCAGGTTGATTGGCCCTTATATAATAAAATATGTCAAATAATTCTAAAATATTAGCTTTAAAATATAGACCGCAAATTTTTAATGAATTAATTGGCCAAAAAGTTATTGCAGAAAGCATCTTCAATTCAATAAAAAATAATAAGGTACCAAACGCTTATATGTTTTTGGGTATCAGAGGAAGTGGAAAAACCAGCACAGCGCGTATTGTTGCTAAAGCATTAAATTGTAAAAATGGTGTAGAGAAACTTTGCAAAGAAAATTTATGCGAAAGTTGCAAGTCTATAATTGATGGAAATAATATTGATATTTTAGAGATTGATGCCGCTAGTAAAACCAGTGTGGATGATGTAAGAGAATTAATTGAGTTTTCAAGATATAAACCCACCTCTGCAAAATATAAAATTTTTATTTGTGATGAAGTTCATATGTTTTCTAAATCAGCATTCGCTGCACTTCTTAAAACTTTAGAAGAACCACCACCTTATCTCAAATTTATATTTGCAAGCACAGATGTTAAGAAAATACCTGTTACTATTATTTCAAGATGCCAAAGATATGATCTTTCAAGAGTAAGCTCAGATGAGCTTTTTGAATACCTACTAAAAATAAAAAATTTAGAGAATGGAAAAATTACTGATGATGCTTTGAAATTAATCGTAAAATTATCGGAAGGTTCCGTTCGAGACTCATTATCTTTGCTTGATAGAGCTTTACTGGTAGATAATGGTGGAAATGAAATTGATCTTAAAAATATTCAAAAAATTTTTGGATATTTCGAAAAAAGTATCGTAATAGATTTGATTGAACAAATTATAAAAGGTGATGAAAATAACACACTTGAAATATACAGAAGTATTTATAATTCAGGCGTCGAACCCAAAATTTTTTTAAATGAATTTTTAGAAACACTCTATTATTTAAAAAATATAAGTTTTATTAATTTAGATGGTACAAACTTTGATTTAAATGAGAAAGAGTTTGATAAAATTAAATATTTGTCCGAAAAAATTGAGAATAAAGATTTACTTTTATTATGGCAATTTACTTTAAATAATCTCGAAAAGATTGATATTGTAAAAAACCAATACCAATTTGCTGAAATGTTTTTAATAAGGTGTCTATATTTGTCAAAAATTTTTGAGGTAAAAAATTTACAGTCAAATAATATTAAGGAAAATTTAAATTCAAATAAATCTTCAGAAGAAAGCAATCTTAAATTTACAACTGATACCATAGATCAACTAAAGAATATTGAGCAAGAGGAAAAAATTGTATCTGAGCCGGAGGCTTATAATAAAATTGAGGAAATTAAAATAAATAGTTTAGACGAATTAATTAAAATTTGTGAAAAAAACAAAGAATTGAAGTTTAAATATGAGCTAGAAAATAATTTAAGAATAGTAAGCTTTAAAAATAAAAAAATTGAAATTTCATTTAGTTCAAATCTTGATAAATCATTTGTAAAAGAATTATCAGCAAAATTGCTAGAATGGACAAAATGTAGATGGATTATAGCTTTTTCAAAAGAAAAGAGTCAATCCACAGTTAAAGAAAAAAATGATAATTTGCAAAAGGATTTGTTAAAAAAGGAGGCTAATTCAAATTTTGCAAAAGAAGTCAAAAAAATCTTTCCTGATGCCGAACTTTTAAAAATTGAAGAGGATAATAATAAATGACAGATTTTTCAAAAATATTAGAAAAAGCCAAAGAAATAGAAAAAAAAATGAAAGATAGTCAAGAAGCAATTAAAAAAATTGAAGTTGTTGGAGTCTCTGGTGGAGACTTAGTGAAAATTAAATTAAACGGCGATGGAGAAATGATTAATATAGATATTTCAGAAAAACTTTTTACAGAAGAAAAAAGTATCATAGAAGACTTAATTAAAGCAGCTTATAATAACGCAAAATCATCTCTTAAATCAAAAACAAGTGATGAAATCTCTAAATCAGCAGGAAATTTTGGTATACCTGGTTTTAAGTGGCCTTTATAAATAAATGCAAAAAATATCAGAAATAGAAGAATTAATTAAATTAATTTCTAAGCTACCTGGTCTTGGACCAAGATCTGCAAAGCGAATCGTTTTAAAGATGATTAATAATAGAGAAGAATTAATTAGACCTATGGCAAAAAACTTAGCTGAAGTTTATAAAAACATTTCTAGATGCAAAACTTGTGGATCATTAAAGTCTAACACTATTGGCTGTAACAATTGTGAAAATATGAAACAAAAATATAGTAAAATTTGTGTAGTCGAAAATATTGCAGATCAGTGGAGTATAGAAACATCTAGCGTTTATCAAGGATACTTCCATATTCTTGGTGGAACAATTTCATCAAATAACATGAATAAAGATGAATTATTAATAAATGCACTTGTAGAGAGAGTAAAAAATGAAAATATTGAAGAAGTAATTTTAGCTACCAGCGCAACTATAGAAGGTCAAACAACTGCATTTTATATTCAAGATAGCCTGAAAGTGACAAAGGTAAAAATTTCAAAATTAGCACAAGGTTTGCCGGTTGGTGGAGAAATTGAAAATTTAGATGATGGAACTCTAATTTATGCATTTAAAAACAGAAATTCTTTTTAATTACTAATTTTTTTTAATTAATCTATTGAGATGTAAAAGTGGCTCTGTATATCCAGAAGGCTGATCTTTACCTTGAAATACCAACTCACATACTGTTTTAAAAGCAATTGATCGATCATAATTGGGGGACATTTTTTGGTAAAGTTTGTCATTTTTATTTTGTTCATCTACGATTTTTGCCATTTTTTTCATTATTTCTAAGACTTGTTTCCTGCTACAAATTCCATGATATAGCCAATTTGCTATATGTTGTGATGAAATTCTCAATGTAGCTCTATCCTCCATCAAACCAACATTATTAATATCAGGAACTTTTGAACAACCTACACCTTGATCGATCCATCTAACAACGTAACCTAAAATAGTTTGGGATGAGTTAGATATTTCTGTATTAATCTCCTCTAGTGACCAATTAGGTTTTTTAATTACAGGTATTTTTAATAAATCATCTAGTTTAGCTTTTTTTCTATCTTTTAGTTTAACATGGTTATCAAATATATTTATTTGATGATAATGAAGAGCATGAAGAGCAGCTGCAGTGGGAGATGGAACCCAAGCACAATTTGCTCCCGCCTCCAAATGTGAAATTTTTTGTTTAAGCATATCAGCCATTTTATCTGGCATAGCCCACATTCCTTTGCCAATTTGGGCTTTACCTGAGAAACCGCAGTTTAATCCAATATCAACGTTATTATTTTCATAAGCATTTATCCAAGATGAAGTTTTCATATCTCCCTTTCTTATCATTGGTCCAGCTTCCATTGAGGTATGCATTTCATCTCCTGTACGATCTAGAAATCCTGTATTAATAAAGAAAACTCTTCTTTCTAATGTTCTAATACATTCTTTCAAATTTACTGTAGTTCTTCGTTCCTCATCCATAATTCCACATTTGATAGTAAATTTATTTAATCCTAAAACTTCCTCAACTTTAGTAAATAATAAATTTGTAAAAGCTGTTTCATCTGGCCCATGTTGTTTTGGTTTAACAATATATATAGAGCCTTCTCTTGAATTGTTTTTATTTTTTATGTCATGTATTGCACATAAAGAGGTGACAAAAGCATCCAAAATTCCTTCTGGAATTTCAGAACCATCATGTAACAAAACAGCAGAATTGGTCATTAAATGACCTACGTTTCTATTTAAAAGAAGTGCTCTTCCATGTAAATATTCTTTTTTTCCACTTTTTGATATATAACTTCTATTTGAATTTAGTTTTCTTCTTAATCTTTTCCCATCTTTTTCAAACTCTGCGGTAAGATTTTTTTTCATAAGTCCTAACCAATTCCTATACCCCAGTATTTTGTCTTCAGAGTCTACAGCCGCTACCGAGTCCTCATGATCACAAATTGTTGAAATAGCAGCCTCAACTATTATATCCGAAACTCCAGCTGGATCGCCTTTAGCACTAAATGCGCTTGGATTTATAATAATTTCAACATGAAGATTATTATTTTTTAAAATAACAGCTGATATTTTCTTTTTGTCTAACCTATATCCTACATATTTAGTCTCATCCTCTAAAGTTACCAATTCCTTTTCTCTATATAATTCTAATTTATGATTTTTAATTAATATTTGATCGACATTTTTCCATGACGATTTCTTTAAATTAAAATTCTGGTCTAGAAATTTTTTTGTGTATGAAATTACCTTAAGCCCTCTTTCAGGATCGTATCTTTCACTAATTGATTCTTCTGATGATATTATGTCAGTTCCGTACAAACTATCGTACAAGCTCATCCATCTTGCGTTAGCAGCATTTAAAGCATACCTAGCATTCATTATTGGCACCACCAGCTGTGGGCCTGCAATACTTGAAATTTCTTTATCAATATTTTGGGTTTTAATTTTAAAGTCTGGCCCTTCTGTTTTAAGATAGCCAATTTTTTCTAAATAAGATTTATATTCTTTTAAGTTAAATTCTTTTTCATAATTTTCTAAATGCCATCTATCTATATCTAGTTGCATCCTTTTTCTAACTTTAAGCAAGTCTCTGTTTTTTGGGGATAGTTCATGGCTGACTTGGCTTAAACCATTCAAAAATTTTTTTACCGTAATATCCGTCCCTGGTAACGCCTCATCATTAATAAAGCTATAAAGATCATAAGAAATTGATAAATTTTCGCTTTTAATATATTTTTTAGACATTTTATAAAAGTATGGTTTGTTTTAAGAAAATTTTATATATTAGTAAATTGGTAAAAATGAGCCACTTTGTTGCCTTTATTTTATAAAATATTGAAATTATGAAAAATTACCTGAATTTTGAAAATGAAGTAAAAGAATTAGAAAACGAACTTGATGTATTAAAAGACCCTTACAATAAAGAGGGGATTTCTGAGGTGAACACAAATGAAATTAGTACTTACGAAGAGAAGATAAATAATAAATTACAAAAAATTTATTCTAATTTAGATCCTTGGCAAACAACTCAAGTTGCAAGACATGAAGATCGCCCAAAGGCAAAATACTTTATTGAAAATTTATTCGAAGATTTCATCTCATTATCAGGGGACAGATTTTATGGAGAAGATAATTCGGTATTAACTGGATTTGCTAAATTTAATAGGAAATCTATTTTAGTGATTGGACAAGAAAAAGGAGAGAACTTAGAGGAAAGATTAGATAGAAACTTTGGCATGATGAGGCCAGAGGGATATAGAAAAAGTGTTAGGTTAATGGAAATAGCAAATAAATTTAATATACCAATTGTAACTTTCATTGATACTCCTGGTGCTTATCCAGGTGTTGGTGCTGAGGAGAGAGGGCAAGCTGAAGCAATAGCAAGATCAATCGAAAGCTGCATTAAACTAAAAGTACCCAATATATCAATCATTATAGGAGAAGGAGGTTCTGGCGGAGCAATAGCTTTAGCCTCAGCTAGTAAAGTACTTATGTTAGAGAATGCAATATATTCAGTTATTTCACCTGAGGGGTGCGCTACTATATTATGGAGAGATCCGAAAAAAACTCTTGAAGCAGCCAAAGCAATGAAACTAACTTCAAAAGAATTGTTCGAATTAAATATAGTTGATGAAATAATAAAAGAGCCAATCGGTGGAGCACACAGAGATAGAGAAATGATGCTGGAAAATATCCGAAGCTCTCTACAGAATAATCTAGAAAAATTTGAAGGTCTCAATAATGAAGAAATCATTTTACAAAGGAAAAATAAATTTTTACAAATAGGTAGAGGACAAGGCTTTTCAACAAAGCAAAATGATAGCGGTAATCTTTCTTTTGAAAAAAATAAATTTGATATATTGCTTGAGAAGTTTTTAAATAATAAGATTATCGTGTTAGGGTCTCTTATATCTATAATTTTTCTATCAATAGCATTGATTTATATATTATAAAGCTCCACAACAATTTTTATATTTCTTTCCAGATCCACAAGGACAAATTTCATTTCTGCCAATTTTTTTTGTATTTGATGGCTTAAATTTATTCTCCTGTTCTTCAGAATTTTTAACAATTTTTATATTTATCAATAAAACTATTAATTGACTCTTTAGTTTATTAAGTAAATCTTCAAATAAATTAAATGCCTCTTTTTTATACTCAATTAATGGATCTCTTTGGCCATATGATCTTAAACCGATAACTTGTCTAAGCTGTTCTAGGTATTGAATATGTGTTTTCCAGTTTTGGTCAATTAATTGTAGAAATATTCTTTTTTCAATTTCTTTTGCCTGAGTTTCTCCTAGTATAGTTGATCTTTCATCTCTTTTACTTTTAAATTTTTTCTTTATTTCCTCTTTTAAAAATAATTCATCTTTAGATGTTATTTTATTAGCTTCCTCTTCACTAAAAGTAGCTCCCAAAGTAGATAATAGTTTTTTACCAAAATCTGTATTTTTTCTTTTATAATCGATAAGTTCTTCAATAATTTGATTTAAGAAGGTATCAGCAAATTCGAATGAATTTAAACTTTTAATAACCTTTCTTCTTTGAGAAAAAATAACATGCCTTTGATCATTCAATACATCATCAAATTTTAATAAAGATTTTCTTATATCAAAATTTCTTGCTTCAACTTTTTGTTGTGCTCTCTCAAGTGCCTTATTAATCCACGGATGGTCAATACTCTCTCCATCTTTAAGCCCAAGTTTTTCTAAAATGTTATTCATTGAATCCGATCCAAAAATTCTCATCAGATCATCTTCCAAACTTACATAAAAAATTGAATTCCCTTCATCACCCTGCCTACCAGATCTTCCTCTTGCTTGGTTATCTACTCTTCTACTTTCCATTCTCTCGGTTCCAATAACCAACAATCCACCTAATTGTTTTATCTCGTTTTTAAGAGCTTCCTCTGCATTTTTACCACCTAATTTTATATCGACGCCTCTTCCAGATATACTGGTTGTTATTATTAAAGATTTTTTTGCTCCTGCATTGGCTATGATTTCAGCTTCCTTGTCATGATTTTTAGCATTTAAAACAATATGTTCAATTTTTAACTTATCAAGTAAATTTGAGTAATGTTCAGATTTATTTATACTGCTTGTAAAAATTAAAATTGGTTGTCCTATTGAATTTTTTTCATTCACAAGTTTTATTATAGCCTTATCTTTTTCGGCATCAGTTCTATATATTTGATCATTCCAATCTTTTCTGATCATTTTTTTATTTGTTGGAATTGTAACAACACTTAAGTTGTAAATTTCATAAAATTCTTGAGCCTCCGTCAAAGCAGTTCCAGTGCATCCACAGATTTTTTTATATAATTTGAAGTAATTTTGATAGGTTATAGACGCTAAGGTTTGATTTTCTGTTTGTATTTCTAAGTTTTCTTTTGCCTCTAAGCTTTGGTGTAAACCATCCCCAAACCTCCTACCAGGCATTTGTCTTCCAGATTGTTCATCAATAATAACTATCTGGCTATCTTTAATTATATAATCTTTGCCATTTGAAAAAATATAATTTGCTCTTAATGATTGATTTACTAAATGAACTAAAGATAAATTTTCAGGATCATAAAAATTATTATTTTTTAAAATACCTGCTTCTGAAAAAATTTTTTCAATATTATCAATTCCTTTATTTGTTAGAAGTATATTTTTATTTTTTTCATCTAAATCGAAATCTTCATTATTCAGTTTTTTAATAAGCTTATTTACTTTAACATATTGATCAGCCTTATTTTCAGCTTGACCTGAGATTATCAAAGGCACCCTTGCTTCATCTATCAGGCAAGAGTCTATTTCGTCTACAATAGCATAATTATGTCCTCTTTGGACCATGTCACTTTCTGAAAATCTCATATTGTCTCTAAGATAATCAAATCCCAATTCACTATTTGTTGCATAAGTAATATCACATTTATAATTTTCTCTTCTTATATCGTCGCTTTGCCCTGAATTGATATAACCACAAGTAACACCTAATAATTTAAAAATTTTACCCATATTTTCTGAATCTCTTTTTGCTAGGTAATCATTTACAGTTACGACATGCACACCTTTTTCTTCAAGAGAGTTTAAATATGCAGCAAGAGCTATTGTCAGAGTTTTTCCCTCTCCAGTTTTCATTTCTGCAATTTTTCTTTTATTAAGGACCATTCCACCAATTAATTGAACATCAAAGTGCCTTTCATTATTAACCCTTTTTGAAGCTTCTCTTAATAAAGCAAACGACTCTGGTATGAGCTCATCTAATTTTTTTCCTTCCGTCAACTTTTTCTTTAGTAGTAATGTTTTTTTTGGAAATTCTTCATCTGATAATTTTGAAATTTGATCCTCAAGATTGTTAATTTTTTCTACTATTTTAGAGAAGTTATCTAGCTCCTTTTGATTAGAAGACTTGAATATTTTCGATATAAATTTTAGTGGATTAAGCATATGATTTATTTGTTATTTAAACTAATCTTATATAATCATATAATTTAAATTTTAAATATATAAGATATTTATGAATGAAAATTATCAAATAAATACAAATTCCATGGGATTTTATCAAGATTTAGACCACTTAGATGGTATGGGTCTATCGGCTGTAAGCGCAAATTTATATCAAAATAAAAAAAGAGATGATTTAGTACTTTTTTATTTTAGAAAGGGAGCAAGTTTTGCATCTGTTTATACCCAATCAAATATAAAGTCAGAAAATATTAAATGGAATTTAAATAATTCTAAAGAAAAAATTCACGCACTTTTAGTAAATACTAGAAATGCAAATGCATTTACAGGTAAAGATGGATATAAATCAATTAATAATATTGCTTATCTTCTTTCAGATCTTCTAACAAAAAAGCAGATAGAAGATGAGGAAGAACCAAAAAAAATTAAAATTAAAAATTTATTATTTGCATCAACAGGAACAATTGGAGAAATTTTTCCTGAAGATAAAATATTAGATTCTATTCCAAATCTTATTAATAAAATTAAGTATGTTCAAAACAAATATATTTGGATGAAGTCTGCTATGGGAATTTTAACAACTGATACGAAACCAAAAATATCAATGGAAGAGTGTAAAATAGCAGGCACTAAAGTAAAAATTTATGGTGTAGCCAAAGGTTCGGGAATGATTTATCCTGATATGGCAACTACTTTAGGATTTGTATTTACTGACGCAAAAATTGGTGGAAATATTTTAAAAAAATTATTAAAAAAAAATATTCAAAATACGTTTAATGCAATTTCATGTGATGGAGATACAAGCACAAATGACATGGTTAGCATATTTTCAACTGGATATGTAAATCACAAAGAATTAAGAACAGTAAAAGATGCTGCTCTACAAGAGTTTGATAAATCTTTAAACGTAGTGTTAAAAAATCTAGCTAAAAGTGTCGCGGCTGATGGAGAGGGTGCGTCTAAGTATGTGACTATAAGAGTTGAAAAATGTAAGAATGAGAACGATGCAAAAAAAATTTGTTTTTCAATAGCAAATTCTCCACTTGTAAAAACTGCTATTGCTGGACAAGATCCCAATTGGGGTAGAATTATAATGGCCATTGGAAAAGCAAAAGTCAAAATCAACTTAAAAAAATTAAATATAAACATTGGAGAGTTTAAAGTTATCGAAAATGGAAAAATTTCAAGTCATTATAAAGAAAACGATGTTGCGAATTATATGAAATCCTCAGAAATAATGATTAATGTTCAATTAGGAAATGGAAATAAAGAATTTGAAGTTTATACTATGGATTTAACAAAAAAATATATTGAAATAAATGCAGATTATAGGTCCTAGAGCTTGAAAATATTAAAATTATTATTAAATATTTTAAATGATTAAATACCAACTCAAATGTAAAGACTGCAATAATACCTTTGACAGTTGGTTTTCTTCATCTAAGGAATTTGATAAATTAAAAAAGATGAAATTAATTAACTGTAATAGTTGTAATTCTCTCGAAATAGATAAATCAATTATGTCTCCTAGAATACTTTCTAGTACAAAATCTCAAAATGAAAAAAATTTAAATAAATTTATCAAGATGAAATCAAAAATTAAAGAATTTCAAAGCTTCATTAAAAAAAATTTTAAATATGTTGGTCAAAATTTCACATATGAGGCAAGATCAATTCATTATGGAAATAAAAAAACAGAAAAAGCAATTTATGGAAATGCATCTCCAGAACAAATAAAAGAACTTAAAGAAGAAGGAATTGAAACTACTCTTATCCCGTGGGTTAATGACAAGGATAATTAAATTTTTTTAAATATAGTAATATAATTTACATCAACATCTTTATTTAAGTTCCATTTTTCACTAAAGATATTATATTTTAAACCATTTAAATCAGATAACTTTAATTTATTTTTTTTACAAATTTTCTCTAATTTATTTGGTTCAACAAACTTAAACCAATCGTGTGTTCCAACAGGCAACCAGTTTAAAATATACTCAGCACCAATTATCGCAAATAAGTATGATTTAAGAGTTTTATTTATAGTTGCTATAAACATAATTCCATTACTTTTTAACAATGAGGAACATGATTTAATAAAAAAATCTAAATCATCAACATGTTCTACAACTTCCATATTTAAAATTACGTCAAATTTTTTCTTTACTTTAAGTCTTTCAGGCGATGAACAAATATATTTAATTTTTAAATTACTTTTTTTAGCGTGAATTTTGGCGATATTTATATTTTTAGACGACGCATCTATTCCTGTTAATTTCCCACCGAGTCTACACATAGGTTCTGTTAGTAATCCTCCTCCACAACCTATGTCTAATATTTCTAAACTAGTAAAAGGTTTTTTTTTATTTTCTATTTTGAATTCTTTAATAATGTTATTTTTTAAGTATTCTATTCTTATAGGATTAAATTTATGCAGTGGCTTAAAATTTCCCTCAGGATTCCACCATTCTTTAGCTAATTTACTAAATTTTTCTATTTCTTCTTTATTTATTGTGTTATTAGCCATAAATTTTTAATTATATTTAAACAATTTTTTTTTAATAAAAGATAATATAAGAAATAACAATGAAAATTGTAGTGCTAAAATTTGGTGGAACTTCAGTTGGTTCTATTGACCGAATAAAGAATGTATCAAAGATTATTATTGGTTTTTTAAAACAAAAATACAAAGTAATCGTGATATCTTCAGCGATTAGTGGAGAGACTAATAAACTTATTAAACTTACTAAAAAAATATCTAATAATTTTCCAGCTTCTGAGTATGATTCTATTCTTGCAACTGGCGAACAGGTTGCATGTGCATTAATAGCTGGCAGACTAAATCATTTAGGGTATCTTGCAAGGTCATGGCTTGGCTGGCAGATACCGATATTGACTACTGGTAATTATTCAAATTCAAGAATTTATCAAATTGAGAAAAAAAAAATTATACAATTCCTAAATAAAGGTGGTGTTCCAATAATTACTGGTTTTCAGGGCATAAATTCTCAAAATCGAGTAACAACGATTGGTAGAGGCGGATCAGACGCAAGCGCAATTATGATCGCAAAATTTTTTAAGGCAAATAAGTGTATTATATATACAGATGTTGATGGAGTTTACACCACAGATCCCAAAATATTACCAAAAGCAAAAAAGATAAAAAAAATTTCATATGAGGAAATGTTAGAAATGGCCTCCCTAGGAGCTAAAGTTATGCAGCCACACTCAATACAAGATGCAAGATTAAATAGAGTTGACATTGAGGTAAAGAATTCATTTAAAAATATTCCTGGATCATTAATTACAAAAAAAAATAATATATCAAAAAAAAATATAATAAGAGGTGTTTCATTTACCAAAAATGATGCAAAAGTTACTTTGGTCGGGGTAAAAGATAGACCAGGTGTTGCAGCTGCTATTTTTGAACCTCTATTTAAAAATTCTATAAATGTAGATATGGTTGTTCAAAATATTTCTTCAAATAAAAAAGAAACTGATTTAACATTTACTATTAAAAAAGATGATTTAATAAAATCGAAAAAATTAATTAAATTAAATAAAAAAATAAAATTTAAGAAAGTTATTACAGATGAAAATGTATCTAAAGTATCAATAATTGGTGTTGGCATGATCACAACACCTGGAGTTACATATAGAATGTTTAACGCATTAGCAAAAAAAAATATAAATATACAAGTTATTTCAACCTCTGAAATAAAAATATCGGTACTTCTAAAACAAAAAAATTTAAAAAAAGCAGTTTATGTACTTCACAAAGAATTTAAGTTAGACTATTAAGTTAATAAAAATGAGCATTAGACCATTTAGGAATATTAAAAGAAAAAAAACTAATGTAATTTCTGTTGGGAATGTTAAAGTTGGTGGAGATAATCCTATCTCCGTTCAATCAATGACAAATACCATCACTAAAGATACTAAATCTACAATTAATCAAATTAATAATATAGCAAGTGAGGGAGCAGATTTAGTTAGAGTCTCTTGTCCTGACAAAGAAAGTACATTAGCACTAAAAGAGATAGCAAAACACTCTAGTATTCCAATTATTGCTGATATACATTTTCACTATCTTAGAGCAATTGAGTCTGCGGAAAATGGTGCTAAATGTTTAAGAATAAATCCAGGAAATATTGGCGACATAAAGAAAATTAAAGATATAATATCTGCTGCGAAGAATAATGATTGTTCAATCAGAATTGGTGTAAATGCAGGATCGCTTGAAAGAGATATTTTAGAGAAATATAAAGAACCTTGCCCCGAAGCATTAGTTGAAAGTGCCCTAAGAAATATTAGAATTATTGAGGACGAGGATTTTTACAATTTTAAGATAAGCGTTAAATCATCAGATGTTTTTTTATCAATAGGAGCATATAAACAACTTTCAAAGGTTACAGATTATCCATTACACCTAGGAATTACTGAAGCAGGATCTTTTTTACCAGGAAGCATTAAATCATCAATTGGTTTAGGAGCACTATTGTTGGACGGTATAGGCGATACTATAAGGGTATCTTTATCAGATGATCCTGTAGAAGAAGTAAAAATAGGAAATGAAATTTTGAAATCATTAAATTTAAGATCAAGAGGTGTAAAAATAATTTCCTGCCCTTCGTGTGCTAGACAGGCATTTCAAGTTATAGATACTGTTAAAATTCTTGAGGAAAGGCTTTCCCATATTAAAACACCAATAACATTGTCAATAATAGGCTGCGTTGTAAACGGACCAGGAGAAGCGGCTTATACTGATGTAGGAATTACAGGTGGAGGAAAAGGAAATAACATGCTCTATTTGAAAGGAATTCAAACTGAGAAAGTTGTTAGTGACAATATTATTTCTAGAGTAGTCGAACTCGTCGAAAAAAAAGCGGAAGAAATAGAAAAAAATAATTAATGATACCTATTAACAAAGTAAGAGATTTAATCTCTAAGCACAAGTTACTTGAGAAGGAGCTATCCTCTGGAGAAATTGACAAGAAAAAATTTGCTGAAAAATCGAAAGAATATTCTGATTTGAATGAAATAATTCAAGAGGCCAATGATTATAATTTATTTGAAAACAGTAAGAATGATTTGGAAAAAATTCTTAATGATAAAGATAGTGATTTAGAAATGAGGGAATTAGCACAGGCAGAATTAGAAAAGCTTGTTAAAAAAAATGAAATCAACGAAAAAAAAATTAAACTATATTTATTACCCAAGGATGATGCAGACTCAAAAAATGCAATAATTGAAATTAGAGCTGGGACTGGAGGCTTAGAAGCAAGCTTATTCGCATCAGATTTATTTAAAATGTACGAAAAAGTTAGTAATAAAAAAAAATGGAATATAGAAATTATAAGTATTTCCAAAAGTGATGCAGGCGGTTTAAAAGAGGTAATAGCAACCATCAAAGGAAAAAATATATATTCTTCATTAAAGTACGAAAGTGGAGTTCATAGAGTGCAAAGAGTTCCTGATACAGAAACTCAAGGAAGAGTACATACTTCTGCCGCAACTGTAGCTGTTTTACCAGAAGCAGAAGAGGTAGATGTAAAAATTGAAGAAAAAGATTTAAGAATTGATGTTTTTAGAAGCAGTGGTCCAGGAGGTCAAAGTGTTAATACAACTGACTCAGCAGTAAGAATTACTCACATCCCAACAGGTATCGTTGTAAGTCAACAGGATGAAAAATCTCAAATTAGAAATAAAGAAAAAGGACTAAAAATTTTAAGAGCCAGAATTTTTGAATTTGAGAGACAAAAAAGAGATGAGGCAAGATCTAAAGATAGAAAAAATAAAATTGGTACTGGAGATAGATCGGAAAGAATTAGAACTTATAATTTTCCACAGGGAAGAATTACTGATCATAGAATAAATTTAACTTTACATAAACTTGAGGAATTTATGGAGGGAGAAATTTTTGATGAAGTTATAGATAACTTAAATTTACAAGCCCAAGAAGAGCAATTAGAAAACTTAAATTAATGAATTATAGAGAAATAATTGATAAAGGGGTTTCAGTTTTAAAAAAAAATTCAATAGTATCTGCAAAAATTGACTCAGAATTATTACTATCAATATCATTAAAAAAAAGTAGAGAAAATATTTTACTTAATTTAGATAAAAAACTTAATTATCAACAAATAAAACAATATATAGAATTAGTTAATAGAAGAAAAAAAAAGGAACCTATTTCTTTAATAGTAGGAAAAAGATCTTTTTGGAAATCTGAATTTTATGTAAATAAAAACGTACTGACACCGAGATTTGAAACAGAACTATTAGTAGAGGAAGTTTTAAAAATTTATAAATTTTCAGAATATAAAAAAATTTTAGATATTGGGGTGGGCTCTGGATGCATTTTAGTAAGTATTTTAAAAGAAAAAAGTAAATGGCATGGTGTTGGTATGGATATATCAGGATCTGCTATTAAAATTGCAAAAACTAATGCAAAAATACAACAGGTTAGTAATAGAATTAAATTTATTAAATCTGATATTGACAATATTACAGTAAATAAATATGATTTGGTTGTATCTAATCCACCTTATATAAATAAAATTGGATATAATAATCTTGATTTTGGTGTGAAAAGTTTTGAGCCTCAAGAGGCTCTTTATGGTGGCATAGATGGATTACGAATTATCGAAAAAGTTATAAAAAAAAGTAAAATTGTTTTGAAAAATACTGGTTTATTAGCAATGGAAATAGGTTTGGGGCAGAGTTTTAATGTTTGCAGGCTTTTAAAGGAAAACGGTTTTTATATTTATAAGATAACCAAGGATTATCAAAAAATAAGGAGATGCATATTTGCAAAGAAAGTTAAATAATGAGAAATTTTAAAAATAATAGAAGAAGATACAGAAATAATTCTTTTGATAGAAATCTCAAAATCAATCAAAATGATCAAAATTTAAATTCAAATTTAGGAAATATCTCAGATTTTAAAAAGAAAAACTATTCAAGAAATGGTTTTAACTCTTCAAAGTTAATTCAGAAATATACAGATCTTGCAAGAGAAGCGTTATCAAGTGGTGATAAAATACTATATGAAAGTTTTATGCAACATGCCGAGCACTTTATAAGATTATCTGAAAATGTTGCCAATATCTCGAATGATAAAATTAATTCTAACGAAACATTTAACCAAACAAATATAAGCAAGCTTAAAGACGAAGATGTAAAAAAAAGCGAAGATCTTCAAACTAAAGATAGTTAATTTTGTTTATGTATTAGCTCTGACTTTAACACATCCATTTTAATTCTAACTAATTCAAAATCTTCTCTAGTTTTACCTTTTAACTTTTTTCCTGATGGCAATTTTAAAGTTTGGGAATTGATTTTTTTTCCATTTTTGA
>MDTD01061103.1_pt1 | contig 17603 bp, 17 predicted proteins | sample 811221 | NCBI WGS metagenome assembly MDTD01 (sample SAMN05326646, study PRJNA326480) | marine metagenome | isolation source: seawater | place: Pacific Ocean: South West | collected 2011 | reverse complement strand
GTGCTGTTGATGCTCTGGTCGGTCATCAGGACGAGCGGCGCCTCGAGCACCGCTTCGCGGCGCTCTTGGTCGGTCACCATGTAGGGGGACACGTAGCCCTTGTCGAACTCCATGCCGTCCACGACTTCGAGTTCGGTTTCCATGGACTTCGAGTCCTCGACGGTGATGACGCCTTCGCGGCCGACCTTGTCGAAGGCCTCAGCGATGAGCGCCCCAATCTCGGGGTCGTTGTTGGCCGCGATGGTCGCGACCTGACGGATCATGTCGCCGCTGTCCACCTCGATGGCGCTGCCCTTGAGGTGCTCCACCACGGCCGCAATGGCCGCATCGAAGCCGGACTTGAGGGCCACAGGGCTGGCGCCCGCGGTCACGTTGCGCATGCCTTGGTGCACCAAGGCTTGGGTCATCACCGAGGCCGTGGAGGTACCGTCACCGGCGTTGTCTTGGGTCTTCGAGGCCACTTCTTGGATGAGCTTGGCGCCCATGTTTGCAAAGGCGTCCTCAAGTTCGATGTCCTTGGCGATGGTCACGCCGTCGTTGATGATCGTTGGGCTGCCCCACGATTTCTCCAGCACCACGGTGCGGGCGGCGGGACCAAGGGTCACCTTGACCGCGTTCGCCACCGCGTCGATGCCTTCGACCAACTTGTTGCGCGCTTCGTCTCCGTACACAATTTGCTTCGCCATGGTCTCACCTCAGTTGGTCACCTTTGCCTGGAGGTCTTCCTCCTTGATGAGCAGGTACTCGATGCCGAGCCATTCGATGGTCGTCCCCGAGTAATTTCGGTAGATGACGCGATCCCCTTCAGCAACGTGCTCCGCGTCGGGGCCAACGGCCAACACGCGACCGACGTTCATCGCGTCTCGTGCTTCTTCAGGCAGCAACAAGCCACCTGCGGTCGTTTCAGGGGCCTTCTCAATCTCAAGAAGGACCATCGCTGCCAACGGTTCAATGCCTACGCTCATGGTGTTCAACTCCAGGTTCACTAGTGAACTCAAGGTTGCGTAATCGGGGTGGTATTTCAATGCCACGAATTGAGACCGCGGTCGCCGCTGACGTGGGGCGGTCGGCAGGTTCAACCCGGACCGTCGTCACGACAAGGCGTGGATGAAGAGGCACCGCTCGCGTCCGATGAGGACGACGACGATTGGCTGGCGGCCGAAATCGCCACTGGCCTGACCTTCGCCAGCAGCGACGCCGTGATGCTGACCGAAGCCAAAGGGCTGCACCCCATGGCGCGCTCGATCGCCGTGCTGGTCATCGTGGTCTCGTTGCTTGGTTTTGCCAACGGTTTGGACTTCGCATCGCCAGAGCAAGGTGTGGTGCGGCCGGACGAGTTCGTCTATGCCATGTCGCGTGCCGCGCCAGAAGACACCGCCATCTTCCGCGGCAGTGTCGTGGACGAAGCTGGCGAGGGCCTCGAGAACGTCACCGTCTATGTGCAGTGGGAATCGGGGAACCAGTGGGTCTTCGCCGAGGCTCAAACCGATGCACAGGGCGAATATTTCCTCGAAAACCTCACGCCAGGTTTGGTTCGTGTGGACCTCTTGCTGGACCGGGACAACCACACCGACGTGCTGACCAACCGGGTCCTGCTGTCGCCACCGGCGCTGTTCGAACCCTACGGATTCACCACGTTGAGGTTCGACTTCCCCTCGTCCGCACGGTTCGCGGCCGCGCCATGCAACAACGGTGCGGAGACCTGTGAGCTTCGCTCCATTGACAACTCAGCGCAACAAATGGAACATCCGATGATGGATCCTGCTGCGGCGGGGCTGTACGTGGTCATCGGCTTCGGATTCATGGGACTCGCGCTCATCAGCGGCGGCTTCGGTGTGATGTCGCTCAAACTTGGTTCGCTGCCCTTGCTTCGGGTCGGCGCCGTGCTGTCCATCTTCACCATGGGGCATTTCTACAGCGCCTGCATCCTTGGCCTGACGGCCGTCATCCTGACCTTCCTCGTGCCGCGCCGGCTTGTACCGGTCATGACCTGAAGGCCTCAACGCCTTCGCCGATCACGCTGAATCGGTTCGGGGCTTGAGCCATCAGGCGTTGCAGATCTGCACCGTCGCACCACAGCAGCAGGTCCACCGCCTCCTCGCTGGTTCGACGTTCCAACACCAAACCGGCGTTCCGAACGGCGTCTTCCAGGGCCGCCGTGGGCCGTTCACCCTCGTCGGGTGCAGCAATTCGAAGCACGCGGGCAGGCCCGTGAAGGTGCGTGAGGATGGCGTCGCGCAGGGCCACCATGCCTTCTCCCGTGTGCGCGGACACGAAGTGGGGGTCGAACAGGCCGACGTCGGCCACCAGGTCCTCGACGGCTTTCCTCTGTTGGTTGTCGATGAGGTCGATTTTGGTCAGCACGACCATCACTTCCACGTCGTCCTCGTCGAGACGGTCTTGCACCTCCCGAATCGAGGTGTTGAGGCGACGGAGCAACTCGTCTCCGTTGTCGCTGGCGTCCGCCATGAGCAGGAGCAAATCGCACTCCAGCGCCTCGGCCAAGGTGGCGCGGAAGGCCTCGAGCGTCTCGCTCGGAAGGGCATCGATGAACCCGATGGTGTCGGCCAGCAGCACACGTGGACTGGCCTCCATGCGACCCACGGTGGTCTCAAGCGTGGAGAACAAGCGGTCCTCGACGAGCACGGATTTTCCGGACAGGGCGCGGAAGAGGCTCGACTTTCCTGCGTTCGTGTAGCCCGCAAGACCGACCGTCCTCGCACCGCTGCGGGTGCGCTGCCTGCGTCGCTCGGATTGCGCCCGAGCGTGGCGCTGCAGGCGCTTACGAAGGCCCTCGATCTCTCGTCCCAAGGCCACCAACACTTCCGTTGCGCCCGTTGCACCCGCACCACCGTATCCGGCGCGCTCCCCCGTGGTTTCTTGTGAGATCAGTTCACGGAGGACGGTTCGGTCGGACCGAAGCCTCGCGATGCGGACCTGCGTTCGGGCTTCAACCGAAGCGGCGTGGGCCGTGAACAAGGCCAGCAACAAGCGCACGCGGTCCCAGACTTCGACACCCAACACCGTCGAGGTGGCCACCAGCTGCCGAGGCGTGGCGTTGGTGTGCATCAGCACGAGATCAACGCCGTGCCAGGCGTGACCATGTGGCGCACTGCGGAGCACATCTCCGACTTCGTCCAAGCGACCGCGGCCAAGGTAGGTGCGAGGGTCCTCCCGGCCGCGCTGCTTGACCACGTCGACGATGTCGATGCCCATCGTCTTCGCGAGGTCGGTGAATTCGGTCGTGTCCTCTTCACCGCGCACCACGAGCACGGCGCGACGGCCGGCATGGTCGGTGCGTGCTGCTCCGAGGAGCACGCCGCCCGCACCGGCCAACACGTCCCGTTGCGCCATCGCGACGAACTCGGCGTCTCTCCTATCAGCCCGATGGATGAGCCGTCAGCGTGATGAGCAGGAAGCCTCCACGGAAGCACATGGAACCCGTGTCCGTCGACCTCCGCCTCGAGGGGCATGCGTCGAGCGCGTCCGTCGTTGTGGGCATGGAAGGCGTGACCACGAGCACTGAGGACAACGTCCTCGTCCTGCAGATCACGGCGCCGACGCTTCGCGAGGCGCAGTTGGTTCTCGACGCTGCCCTTGCGGCCCTCAACGAGGCCCAAACCGCAGGTTGAGCCCCGAGGCAGGGTTGATGAGGGCGGGCCCTGACCGGCGCGCGATGGACGGAGAGGAAAGCGGCGGCCGTGCCCCCGTGGTCATCGTCCGTCCAACGACCAACGTCACCAGCGGCGTGGCCGTCACGCAGAAGCTCGTCCGAGCAGCCGTTGCCTTTGGCGACCTCATCCGCGGCACCTACGGGCCCAACGGCTTGGACAAAATGCTGTACAAGTCCAACGGAGAAACCGCCGTCACTAACGACGGGGCCCGCATCGTGGCCGACTTGCTGGTCAAGCATCCAGCGGCCAAGACCTTCGTGTCAATGGCGGAAACCCAGGAAAACGCCAGCGGCGATGGCGTCACGGGGTGCCTCATCTTCGCGGGGGAACTGATGCGTGAGGGTGGCCGCCTGCTCGAACGCAGCCTCCACCCGCTGACCCTTGTGGAAGGGTACCGTGAGGCTGCGGACATCACGTTGGCGACCGCAGCACGCCGCAGCGTGGATGCTTCATCCGCCGATGAAGCACGATGGCTGGACGTGGCGCTGACCGCCATGACCGGGACGAGCGCCGAAGCCGGTGGAGCGGAACTTGCTGCCCTGGTGGTGGACGCCGCCCTTCTCGTGCAACGAACGGCTCAAGGGAACCCGCTCTCTTACGAGCGCATCCGCATGGCCAAGCGCGGAGCAGGTGCCCTTGGTGACAGCCGCCTCATCCAAGGAATCATCCTCGATCAGCGCGTCGCATTGGACCGTCAAGCGCGACATTTGGAGCAGGTCAAGGTCGCGGTCCTGACCCGGCCGCTTGCCCTGCAGAAGGGTGTTCGTGAGACCGAAATTGAAGTCAACGACGTGGACCAACTCGAGTCCTTCATGGCCGCCGAGGATGCGCTTCTCGACGCGCATGCAGAAGCGGTGCTCGCCTCTGGCGCGCGCCTCATCGTCTGTGCCAAGGAGGTTGAGCCCCGCGTCCTCCACCGCCTTGTCGATGCGGGCTGCGTGGTGTTGGCAGACGTGGAGCGCGACGGGGCTGAAGACCTCGCCGAGGTGACGGGCGCGACGCTTTGCGAACACCTCGACGACTTGACGGCCGAGTCCTTGGGATCGCTTGACCGCTTCTCGGTGGAAACCCTCGAAGGGGACGAAGGCCGCCGCGAACGCCTCATCTTCGAACATGCGAACAGCAGGCTGGCGTGCATCGACGTCGGGGGCAGTGCGGGCACGGCCACCGAGGAAGTGATTCGAGGCCTCTTCGACGCGCTTCGCTCGGTGATTGGGGCCATGGACTCTGGCCGCTTGCTCCTCGGTGGAGGCAGCCTTCACATCGCCGCCGCTTCCGCGGTGCGTGAAGCGGCTGAGGCCGCGACTGGACGGCGAAGGTTGGCCATGGACGCGTACGCACGAGCGCTTGAAGCCGTTCCTGGGGCCCTCATCGATAACGCGGGGGCCAATCGCCTCGACGTGTTGCTTGATCTGCGGGCCGCCCACCGTGCGGGCCGAAGCGACGAGGGCGTCACTGTCGCAGGTGCCAATGGCGTCATCGAGCACGCATGGGCGAACGCCGAGACCCTCGAACATGCCATCGAGGTGGCGACGGAAGCGGTGTGCGGCCTGCTTCGAATCGATCAGGTGATTTCGGCTCGGGGCGACTGACGCCACGTTCATAACCGGTCTACCGATGCTCGATAAAACGGGTCACGCCATGCAACAGGAGCCCGTTCGGCCACGCGCCTTGCTCAGCGTGTGGGACAAGCGCGACATCGTCCCTTTCGCGCAGGGTCTTGCGGATTTGGGCTTCGAACTCCTGTCCACCGGCGGCACCGCGAGAACCTTGCGTGAAGCGGGATTGACGGTCACGGACGTGTCTGAGGCCACGGGCCATCCGGAGATTTTTGACGGGCGCGTGAAGTCGCTTCACCCCGCCATTCATGGCCCTCTGCTTGCTCGTTTGGAGCGAGAAGACGACGCTGCTCACCTCAAGGAACTCGGTTATCCCGCCATTCAGGTGGTGGCGGTCAACCTCTACCCCTTTGCCGAGGCAGCCGCAAAAGATCCACCGCTCGCCGAATCCGAACTCCTCGAAATGATCGACATTGGAGGCCCCACCCTTGTGCGGGCCTCGGCCAAGAATCACCGAAACGTCCTGATTGTGGTACGGCCAGAACGCTACACGGACGTGCTCGATGCCCTGAGGTCCGCACCGACGCCCGAAGCCGTCGGCCTTGAACTGCGCCAAGCCTTGGCGTTGGAAGCCTTTCAGCAAACGTCGGGCTACGACACGGCCATCGCCCGAACCCTCCACGAGCGTTGGATTGGGGCACCGGAGTCCGTGGAGCACGTCGAGGACCAGGCCGACCGCTTGCCTGCGGTCATCCGCGTTGCTGCAACCCAAAGCCAAGTGCTTCGATACGGTGAAAACGCACACCAGGCGGCCGCTCTGTTTGTCGACGCTGCTTCGGTTGGGGATGCATCGACCTTGGTCGGAGCTCAGGTTGAGGGCGGCAAAGCGATGTCCTACAACAATTACGCCGACGCCGACGCGTGCCTTCGGCTGTGCCGTTCGCTGTCCACCGAGGAATGGCCAGAAGCACCCCACGCGTGTGTCATCGTCAAACACGCCAACCCCTGCGGTGCAGCCCTTGGCGCAACGCAAGAGGAAGCCTTCTCACACGCCTTGGCTTCGGACTCGGAATCCGCGTTTGGCTCGATCATCGCCTTCAACACCCCCGTCACGTTGGCCACCGCCGAAGCCATTGGCGATCTCTTCGTCGAAGTCGTGATGGCCCCTGCGTACGACGAAGACGCGCGTGCGCACCTTCGTTCCAAGAGCAACCGCCGTCTGCTCACCCTTGCGTCACCGGGCGATCGGCTCGCTCCACTCGAGCGAACCTTGGTCCACAAGCCCATCGAAGGCGGTTGGCTGATGCAGACCGAGGAGCCTCCGCGGCTCGACCTCAACGATCTTTCCACGGTGACCGCCCGCCAGATGGACGCTGCCGATGCGGCATCAATGCGCTTCGCGGCAAGGGTCTGTGAACAGGTGAAATCGAACGCCATCGTCATGGTTCAGGGCCTGGCCACGGTCGGCATTGGGCCCGGCCAGACCAGCCGCGTGGAAGCGGTTCGCATCGCCAGCCGTCGGGCCGGTGAGCGGGCCCAGGATTGTGTGTTGGCTTCAGACGCGTTCTTCCCCTTCCCTGACGGCGTTGAACAGGCCGCCGAAGCCGGCGCCCGCCTGATCGTGCAACCCGGCGGCTCCATCCGTGACGAGCAGGTCATCGCCGCGGCGGACGCCTTGGGTGTGGCGATGGTGTTCACGGGTCGCAGGTTGTTCCGTCACTGAATTGGTGCGGGCCAAGGACCAAACGTCGGGCCTATACCGAGCAGGCATGGGGCACCTCGAAGACGTCGGCATGGGCTATTTCGCGCACCTGAAAACGGCGTGGGGGATGGCCTTTCTCCTCCTCTTCGGGGGCGCGCGTCTGCTGATCCATGGGCTTCTGCCCTTTGTTGACACCGAAGCCGGCCAGCGGACCGTGACGAAGGCGAGGCGCCGGATGGGGTATGAGGACTGATCACGCCGTCCGAGTTCGGACGCGGATGAGGATGAACCACACGCCAATGAGTCCAGTCAAGAGCACCGTGGCCGGACCAAATCCGGGATCAGCTCCAGTCCATGTTGAGGGTTGGAATAAGGTGCCATCACCGCGGACAGAGACCTCCCACACGCCGTAAGCCGACAGAAGTGTGGAGGCCGTGATGAAGCCTGCAATGCCGTACTTCGCATGCTTTGGGACCGTTTTCCCCGTGGCGTAATACTCGAAAATAGCCGCTCCGAACCACCTGTTTTCCAAGGTCCAGCGGAACAGTCTCGGGCTGGACATGGAGAAAAAGAAGGCAGCAGGCACCGCCCACGACACGGTCGGCCAGCCCGGCACCCAGATGCCGATGATGGCGAAGACGATGAAAATCAGGCCGAGCGAGAGGAAGACGATCCGCTTCACGGGGCTGGACGTGATGGCGTATGTCGCCATGACCTCGTCGACGGTGGCCAATCTGGCCGTGGACTCCGTCATGTCCTCTTGGCAGAGGCCGTGATGAAAAAATGTCTCACGGCCGAAGCGCTCATCATTGGCCCAAACCTGCCCACAGCATGCGCCTTCGCCACGGGACCTCTGAGGCGCCCTTGCGCCTTGCAGTGCTGGCTTCGGGGTCCGGCTCTGGGATGGAGGCCCTCGTTCGCTACCAGCAGGCCAAAGAGTCGCTACACACCACAGTCGTGGTCGTGACGGACAAAGCAAACGCCGGCGCCATTGAACGCGCCACAGCGCTTGGTTGTGAGGTGGAAGTCGTTCCTTTGCCCAACCTAGAGGACCGCGTGGCCCGTCGCTCGGCCCACGAGGACTTGATTCAAGCCAAACTGGGAGCCTACGACGTTGAGGCTATCGTGCTGTCCGGATGGATGAGGCTGTTGACGGCTGCCTTTGTTGAGCGATGGAAGGGCCGTTTGGTCAACATCCACCCGTCGTTGCTCCCTGATTTTCCTGGCGCGCACGCACACCGCGACGTCCTCGAGGCAGGGGCGACCGAAAGTGGATGCACGGTTCACTTTGTGGACGCTGGGATGGACACTGGACCCATCATCGCCCAAGCGGCCGTCCCTGTGCTTGAGGACGACGACATCGCACGTTTGGCAGCCCGGGTGAAGGCCGAGGAGCATCGCTTGTACCCACGCGTGCTCGATGCGCTGGCGTCAGGAGCCATCTCGTTCGATGCCCCGCTGTTGCCTTGAACGCACCGCGTCGAGTTCCTCAGGTGTGTTGGCCGTGGCCAGGTGGTCCGCAGCAGATTCGAGGGGACGGTCTTCGAGTTCATCGAACAAGGCCTCAACCCGTCGTTCGGCATCGGGCACCGCCACCCAACCTTCCGGTATGTGGCTGAAGAGCACTTGGCGACGGCCAGATGAATCCAAGGGAACACCCTCGGGCATGGCCGCGAGTTCGGCAAACCCTTCTCGGTCGATGGAGACCGCGTCGCACGGCGTCAACACCACCGAAGGCAGATCGCCGTTGAACACGTGAACCAACACGTCATGCAAGCACGTGGCGTGTGCAGGGTCGTTCAACACCACATCAGCGTCGGCGGTCCATCCTTCTCGTTCGAATTCCTCGCCACGCGGCTGAGGTCCTGCGAGCACAACGCGAGGGGTCAGGCCCGCTGCTTTTGCCTCGGTGAGGATCCTTCGAATGCCACCGGCCATTCGGGCTTTGTCCTGCCCCATCCTTCGGCTCTGCCCGCCGGCGAGCACGACCAACCCGACCATGGGCTCACCTCATGGCTTCCAGGGCGTCAAGCGCTTCGGTCAACTCGTCCAGCAAACCTCGAACGCGCAGCATCAGCACTTCGCGTTCCTTGGAAGAACGTGCTTCAGGCAGCCACGTCAGCAGACGGCGGACGTCCGCTGCATCACGGTTCACGGTCCATTGCAGGACGGCTTCCCGCACCGGGTCTTCCGTGGGGAAGAGCGACTCCGCCATAGACTGAGTTTAGGCAGCACCGGCATCAACATGACGCTCAAGCCATCGTTCACGCAGGCGTTCGAACATGCGGCTCGGGGCGTCGACGGACGCCACCATGTCATGGACGGCAGGCCCGACGTCTTCGGGAGGGCCCGTCATCACGATGACGGCCGCGTAGCGGTGCCACAAGGGCGCTTGCGCCGCCATGGCCAGCAACCACGCTTCGTTCGGCCCTCTGCCTGTGGCGCGGCGAATTTCCTCAGCCGCGTCCACGACCGGAGCCAGCCCCACGTCATGTTGCAGCAGGGTCGAGAAGACCGTCCAGCGCTGGTCGCCCAAGGCGTCCTCAGGAAGGTTCGCAAGCAACATCCCTGCCAGTTTCCTGTGTTCTCTCCCCCCCCGTTTCCACAGGGCAGGGATGCTCTTCGCCAGGCGCCTCCACCGTCCCTCGGCGAGGCTCAGCAAATAGGACGCCATGCGCCGGAGCACCTCATCGTCAAGGCCGTGCGCAGGCGGCCCCTCGCTCAGCTCATCGTAGCGGTCCAGGTGGTGCCGCATCGCGAGGCGATCGCCCATGCCGTCGTAGACCCGCTCCATCCGCTTTGGCAAGGCCCTGGGCCTCGGCAGCTTGGGAAGATGGCGGCGCAGAGCCTCATCCACGGGGTCTTGACTCACGCTCGCTCCCGCCTTGAGAAGACGATCGTGCTGAGGTCGGTGATGGTCTCACGCACCCGTTCGATGGCCTTTGGATCGCTCAATCGGAGGCGGGCCATCTCTCCGGCTTGCTGCAGGAAATGTTCGTGCTCCTCAGGCGTGATGTTCATCACGTCTTGGAGGTGCTCGAGCACCCTGAACTCATCGCGGCTCAGCGAGGCGTTGAGCAAAGCCACGGCCACCACTTTGCTGTAGGCTTCGCGCTGCTCATCGTGATCGATGGGCTGTCCTTCCGGCAACGGAGCGCCGTCTTCGACGGCGGCGTAGGCCTGTGCTGGCTGCTCTTCTTCCAGCTTGAGTGCCGTCGCCAAGCGAATGGCCAGACGCTTTTCTTCCCTGGTGAGCACCCCGTCTGCGAGCATGACCTCAATGGTGGACCGGAAGAGGTCAAGCCGGTCAAGGTCGGGACTGCGGGGGCTGGGCACATCGTGGCTTTCACTTGCCTCCATTTGAATGCATTCGACGGCATCGCAGAACGGCAGGAACCTGCCTTCACGTTGAAGGAGGGTTCAAATGGAAGGCTCCGTGAGGGTTGGCTATCCTTACACTCACGCCGTCGCTCCGTGCGGCGGCTTCCTCCGCCTCGGCGGAGATGGGCGAGCGGATGCAAAATGAGGTGAAGAATCATGTCAAAATCACGAGGAGGCCGCGGTGGCGGCGGGAACAACAGCGGACGAGGAAAGGCCACGGCCATGAAGTACGAAATCCGGGCGGACATCAAAATCAACGGCAGCGTCCAACGCAAGGACATCATTGGGGCCATCATGGGCCAAACCGAGGGCCTCCTCGGCGATGACCTTGAGTTGCGCAAGCTCCAGCGCACCGCGCGCGTGGGTCACGTTGACGTTGAAATGAACACCAGCGGCGGCAAGGTGCATGGGATGATCATCATCCCCAGCAGCCTCGACAACGTCGAGACCGCCATCATTGGCAGCGCGTTGGAGACCATCGATCGCATCGGTCCTTGCAACGCCATCATCAAGGTCCTCGAAATCCGCGACATTCGTGCCACCAAGCGCACGGCCGTTGTGGAGCGCGCGAAGGAACTGCTGCTTGACATGGTCAACAGCGGCGAATCCGCCACCAAGACCGTCATCGAAGAGGTTCGCTCCGTGCTGACCGTTGGGCAGGCCAAGGCCTTCCATGGTCTGACCTGCGGGCCGAACGTCGAGTCGAGCGCCTCCCTCATCATTGTGGAAGGGCGCAACGACGTTCGAAACCTTCTGAACTGCGGCATCAAGAACGCCATCAGCGCCGACGGTGCGGGCGACATCAAGCAGGAACTCATCGATTTGGCCAACGGCAAGGACACGGTCATCGTCGCCATCGACGGCGACCGTGGCGGTGAGATGCTCTTCCAGCAACTGAACGGGACGATGAAGGTCGATTTCGTGGCGCAAGCCCCGGTTGGCCAAGAGTGGGAATTGCTCCCCCAGAAGACCGTCACGGTGACGCTTTCGAAGAAGGAGGATGCCGCCAAGTTCGCGGCACGTCTCGCCAAGAAGCAGAAGGAGGACGACGCCAAGGCCGGCGTGCCCGACAAGGATTGGGCCGAGGGCATGGACGAATCCTTCGAAGCTCCTGAGGAAGTCAAGGACATGCTGTCGCTCATCGACGGCTTGGAGAAGAACCACGCACAACTCATCATGGCGGACGGTGAGGCGAGTGAGCCCATTCCAGCGGGCGATCTTGCCGAGGTCGCTGAAGAGGCCGATGGTGCGGTGGCCATCGTTGTCAACAGCACGATCAATGCGCGCATGGTGGAAATCGCCTCCACGGCAGCCATCCCAACGCTCGTGGGAACGAAGGCCGGAAGGGGCTTCAAGGCCGTTGATGACGTGGACGTCTGGTTCCAAAAGGCGTGAATCGGTCAGCGAATTCCACCTGCTGATGGCAGGTTGATCGCCTTGCTCAGCCGTTGGACTTCCGCCCGCAACGCGGACGTTTCAGACGATGACGGCAGATCATGCTCGTCTTCACCGAGCGGCAGCCGCCGACCTGGCCCAGGAATCCTGTCCAGCGCTGCTCCGAGTGCAAGGGCATCCTCGAGCAGCCCGTGGCCGTTGGGTAAATGCCGTGCCTGCAGCCTCAACGTGGTCCACGCTTCAAGCGGTACGACCATGTCGCTCAACTCCGCCATCAACTCCCTCTGAGCAACGGTGGCTCCGTCCAAGGCGTCAGGCGTCAACCGCAAGGCCAACCGGAGCAAGCGCGTCAACCTCAGATCCTTCGGTTGTTCTTGCACATGAGGGCCCAGCGTGCGGCGCACACTCCGTGCGTCCATGGTTGCTGGAGCCTCAAGGCCGAGCCGGGAAAACAAGTCAAGGAGAGCAGGACGCACATCTTCACGTCCTTCGCTCATCGTGGGCGAAGCAGGCTGTTTCGCCGTCGAACGTGCGGGTTCGTGCACAGGCAAAGCCTCGGACGTCTCCTGTTCGCCGGCGCCTGCCTGAGCATCGTCGTGCTCGACCATGGCTTCCTCAAGATGTTCCGGAGCGTTGGTCGGTTCACCTGCAGAGTCTGGCGTTTCCATGGGTTCAACGGGCGCTGAGGATTCGGGAACGACCACAGATGCGGGGGTCGTTGTGACCGCTTCATCAACGGACAACGCCGTTTCTTGTGCTGCGACAGCAGGCGGCGAGACCTCGGTCGCTGATGTTGGCATGGTGTCCGGCCTCCATGCGCGCCACGTGGGCGCGTCCGGGTCGGGAGGTGAAGCAGCGAGTTGGCGTGCGAGTTGAGGGAGATCGTGGGCGAGGTCTGCCAGGGCCTCAGGACGTCGCATGCGGTCCAACACGTCCATGCCAAGTTCGCTGTCCCGTTCCCAAGGCAACGCCTCCAACCTACGACGCAGCCGGCGGTGATCGCTCACCGCTTGGCGAAGTCCAGGCATGGCCATGCCGACGTCCGTGGGGTTGTTCGCCACGCGTTGCTGCAAGGTCTCTACGTTCCACCCAAGGGCAGCCCATTGCTCGAGTTCGTGCAGGACACGACGTTGGATTCGACCTTCGATGCCTCCGTCTGAACGTCGCGACGTGGCACGTTTTCTCATCGCGTCGACGCGGCGCTCAGCCTCTGCGAGATTCATCGAGGGGGGAGGCGAACTCGCGTCCGTCCAGCCACGCCGTCGCAGGTCGGTCCACTCATCGAGGATCAGGGCCCGATGGCGCGATGTGCGGCGCTCCAATCGCGTGGTCCATGCATCAACTTCGTCGAGCAGCGATTCCGTCAGGTCAACGGTCCTGAGCAGCTCATCGTGCCGTGTTCGGCCTTCTTCCCCCTCCACGGAGAGGTCCAGCGCATCCATGCGACGGCGCAGATCGATGGCTCGGTGCACCAGGCCTTGGTGTGCCTCCAGACTGTGCAGTGTTGCAGCAGGGTCGTGGCGAACGCGAGCATGCCAGGCCTCGGTGTCGAAGCCTTCCAACTCCCACGCCTCGAGCATCGTCTGGGCTTGGGCGGTGGCTTGCCCCCAGCTGGCGTGCAACGCATCGACCTGATCGATGAAGGCCTCGGTTGCCTCGAGGTCACCCGCCAAGGCCATGGCGCGTGCGGCCTCCTCTGGCCGGACGGAGGCGATGTCGTTCAAGCGCCGCCATGCCACGCCATGGCGGGCCCTGAGGCGCTCAACTTCCTCGAAATTGGCTTCCCAATCGAGCAGATCTTGCGGCAAGGCTCGGCCGTCCAGCGGCAACCTGTACCCCTCCTTTCGCCAACCGTCCAGCGACGCGTTCAGGCGATCGAGTCTACGCTGAAACCCGTCGACAATCCGGCCGACCTCCGCCTCAAGTTCTGCGGTTGCCGTCTGGTCACCGGCGGTCGTCACCTCCTTGACGCGGCCCAGCAAGCGCTCTGCGATGCTTCCGTCGAAGGGCCGCACGTCGCGATCTACCCGCAGTCGGATGCGTTGAATATCGTCGCTCAGCCGCGTCCACGCTTCGAGGGCATCGTAACCGTCAAGCAAAGTCGCGGAGGAGAGCGGAGGAACAGGCAGCCCCTCAGCGATTAAGCGGTCCACCGTCACTTGCATGGCAGACCTTTGCTTCTCTTGGTCGGCTTCCACGTCGAGCAAGGCTCGGTGAAGGTCGGCGTAGTCTGCAGGGCTTCTGAGCAATCCCTCAAGGCGATGCACATCGATGGCGAAGGCAGGGTCGAGGCGATCGAGCCTGCGCACCACCTCGTCCAATTCGCCCTCCCGGTTCATCTGGGCCCATGCCTCACGCGCTTGTTCAGCCACCAAACCGTAGGGCCGATGTTGACGGCTCCACGCCGTCCATGCCGATTCACAGCGCTCCAGATCGTTGAGGTCCTGTTTGGTTGGTGCGGTTGGCGGAGGCGCACGTCGCGCAAGGGCTTCGTCGACGGCCGCCGTTTGCTCGTTGAGGCGCGTCAACCTTCGTCCGCGCTCATCGAATGCCTTCAGCACAAGATCTTGGCTTCCGGGGTTTGCCTCCAACTCCGCTTTGAGGAGCGTGACGTCCCATCCGGCTCGGGCACGGTCCGAGACGGGGTCGGCTCCCCCCTCCTCGCCGGCACCTTCCTGCATGGGAATCCATCCGTCATGCCCTCACCCCGCTCTTCAACCTGTGCGCCACTGTTCCACAGGAACGCTCCTTCGGCGTAGGTGAACGGGTCACGAAACGCGGACGAGCGACCGCGGCCTGACGGAGAGCATAAAGGGGCCACGAAACCGAACGGTGCCGATGGACCCGGTGCTGGCTGCTCTCCTTGCCACCTCCTTCGGTTTTGGCGGTGCTGGCGCCGCCGCCTGGCGGCGCGTTACGTTGCGCTGGAAAACCCTCGACGATCAGCGCTTGGTCAACGAGCAGGCCGCGGCAGCGCACGCCGTCCAGCAACGCGAAGCGATCGAGACGCTGGGCCGTCGCTTGTCGTCCATGGAGGCCTTGCTCGAGGACGCAAGGAGCGTCCTTCCGGACCTCGATGGCGCCATCATGGCGCATCGCCTGCTCAACGAGGACGACGTCGATGCGGTGGCCTTGTGGCGCACGTTGGACCGGCTGGTGGTTGGTCTTCCTTCCACGCCAGAGACCATGGAGGCCGCCATCGATCCGATGAAGCGCTCGACGCTGCAACACCTCTTCGCTCGCGCCACGGCTGACGCGCTGCCTGTCGAAGGCCAACTGTCTTCTGCGAGTTTGACCCAATTGGCCGAAGCAGCCCTGCTGATGGGTCACGACGCGACCGCCGAGCATCTGCTCCAGCACGCCCTTGCCGACCGGCCTGGTGACGCTGCGCTCCACGCCATTGCAGAGCGCATCGCTGCCCGTCGTGGTGACGGTGTTGCACGCCTGGCCCACCTCGAGGCACAGCTCTCAGAGCGGCCCGATGACACCGAACTTCTCCGCCGTCAGGCCCATCTCTTGGCTTCGGCAGGACAAGCCGAGGCGGAGCGACCCGTTCGCCGGCTTGAGGCGCTCGGCAAGGTCACGGCAGCCGACCGCAGCCTGCTCTCAGGCCTGCGGGCACGAGCAGGTGCACCCGATGAGGCGTTGGCAGAAATCGAGGCAGCCCTTCGCGAAGACCCCTCCCAACCGGACGACTGGGTTCGCCGAGGTGAACTCCTCGAGGCCAGCGATGTCGAACAAGCGTTGTCGTCGGCTGAAGCCTGCCTCAACCTCGACCGACAGCACGGGGAAGGGTGGGCGCTCAAAGCCCGCTGCTTGGCGCGCCTGCCCGGCCGTGAACAGGAGGCGCTCAAGGCCGCCACGCACGCCGTCGCCCTCAGCGCAGGTGGCTGGACCGCCATCATGCTGAAGGCAGACCTTCAGGAAGGGGTCGGTGCGTTCACGGCTGCTGAGGAAGGGCTTGACCGGGCCATGCTGGCCCATGCTGACAACGCTCAACTTCGTGCGGCCATCGCCACGCGGCGGCTTGAACGTGGTGGCTTGGAGGAAGCCCAAACCCTTCTCGACGCCGTGCCGGCCGGGGTGGACCATGCCAGCCTGCACCTTGTCGAAGGGCGCCTTGCCCTCGCTCGTGCTGACTTGATTCGTGATGGAACTGGGTCGGTCGACGGCGGTCGTTTGCGTGAAGCGGGCGATGCCATCGATCAAGCGCTGAAACTGGATCGGGAGAATGGGCTTGCTTGGCTTGCGATGGGCCGCGTCCAGCGCTTGCTTGGTGATTTCGAGGCCGCCTCAGACTCCCTGACGCGGGCCGGTCGCCTGCTCGAGGAACACCTCCCGGCATTGTGTGCGGAATCGGCCCTTTTGGCGCTGGAGAATGGCGACGACATCGAAGCCGAACGCCTCACAGACGCGGCCGACATCCGCGGCGAAGGCGCCCTCATCGCCTACGTTCGAGGCAACATTGCCGCCCGCAGAGGGCGGCTCGAGGATGCCATCGCGAGGTACGACGAGGCCCTCACGCTCGACCCCAACCACGTGCGGGCCAGGCTCAACCGATGCTCGGCCTACCTCGGAGGTGACCTTCCGGAGCGCGCGCTCGAGGACGCCGAACGCCTCTTGGTGCAGGCGCCCGATCTCTTGCTTGCACGCCTGCGACGTGCAGAATCAAAGATGGCTTTGACGCATTGGAACGAAGCCGTTGACGACCTCAAGGTCATCATTGACGCCGTGCCGAACCATCACCATGCGCTGACGCAAATGGCTGCGTGCCAAGTGGCGCTTGACCGCCCAGAGCGCGCTGAAGCACCGCTGAACGAGGCCCTTCGGGCAGCTCCAAACCACGCGCATGCCTGGCACCAGCGCGGACTCCTCTACCTCCGTTGGGAGCGCTTTGAGGAAGCGGCCTCCGATTTCGAAGCGGCCATCCGTTGCCGAGGCGACCATCTCGAAGCTCGGCTTCACCTCGCGGCCATTCACCACACCCTTGGCAACCACGAGGAGGCTGCGGCCGCGTGGCGTGCCGTGTTGAGCATCGATCCCGACCATGCCCTTGCTCGCCGCCGTCTCGAGCAAAGTGAGCAGCACCTCGTCGCTTGAAACCCGAGGAAGGGCTATGTCGTGGAGGGCCCACGCAGGGCCATGTCCCTCGAACCCGGCATGACCGCACCCGATTTCCACCTTCCCAACGCGAACGCCAACCACGGTCCTGATGCAATGGACCTTGCTGCAGCCCGTGGCGAGCATGGCACCATTGTGGTCTTCGAGTGCAACCATTGCCCCTACGTCGTCGCGAGCGTCGGTCGACTCAACGCCATGGCTGAACATGCTGCATCGGTTGGCGTCGGTTTTGTCGGCATCAACAGCAACGATCCTGTGGTCTACGAGAACGATTCCTGGGAGCACATGGTGAAGCGAGCCGAAGGCGGCATGCCCTACCCCTACCTCCACGATGCGGAACAGACCGTGGCCACGGCATGGGGCGCGGAACGCACGCCGGAGGTCTACCTTCTGAACGCTCAGCATGAGGTCGTGTACCGGGGTCGGATGGACGATTCGCCCAAAGATCCCGGCCAGGTGACCACAGAGGACCTTCGTGATGCGTTGACGGCCATGCTGAACGGCCAATCTCCCGCAGTTGACCGCACCCAGAGCATCGGTTGCTCGGTGAAATGGAAGGCTTGAGGGGAACATGAACGGTGCATGGCGCGTCTATGGCGCAGAATTCGTCGGAACCGCATGGATGGTCGCTGTGGGGACAGGGAGCGTTGCCCTTGGCGGCTCCCTGCTCGCGGTTTCCTTGTCCTTCGGCCTCGCCGTCACGCTCGCCATCCTTGCGTTACGCGGTGTGTCCGGGGCTCACATCAATCCGGCCGTGTCCACAGGTTTCGT
>MDTD01171427.1_pt1 | contig 17605 bp, 21 predicted proteins | sample 811221 | NCBI WGS metagenome assembly MDTD01 (sample SAMN05326646, study PRJNA326480) | marine metagenome | isolation source: seawater | place: Pacific Ocean: South West | collected 2011 | reverse complement strand
TTTACCCTGTAAATATACGAAAGAAGGGTTGGAACTCCAACCCTTTTTGTGCTTTTCTTTACGAGTATATTTACTCTTATCGCCATGATCCCGTTGAATCATTTTACGTCTTATCAGAGCGGCCATATGCCCCTCTTCCTTACTCCGTTTTTTTCTTGCCAATGACATCACTTAAAAATTTACGTTCATTATCTGATAAATATTGTAGCCAATGTGAATTATCTTCCTTATTTAACTTATAATTTTTATAATTGTCAGCACATCCTTTACAAAATCTCCAAGGTCGATTATAAAAGTATTTAAAATTAGGTAATGGGTGATCCTCATTTTTATATGTTTTTCCTATTCGTTTAGTAGAATAAACACAGGCATACATTGCTCTAATTTTATTTGTTTTATTATGGCCTGATCTATGTAATGTGTTACCATCAATTACAATCATATCTCCAGCTTTAGCAATAATAGTATCCCATTCATTTGTATTATTATTTAATACTTCAATAGGACCAGAATCTGCTTCACAATTAGTAAGCACCCACATAAAATTAATTGTTCTAAATTCTCCATTTTTAACGCCTTCTAAATCTGGACTATATTGATTATCATAATGTTCTGGGAATGCAAAATCTTCACCTGGAAGTTTAACTACAGCTTGATCATTAAATAAACATAGATGAGGTGTTTTAAAAAATGATGTTGCTATTTGTTCCATAAATGGATGAACATAACAAGTCAATAAATTTTCATTAAGCATAGAGGCCATTTCTAAACCTCTCCAAACAACACCTGTACCTGAATCTCTAGGTTCACCTAATTTATTAATATATTCCTTTTTAAGATTAATACAATCTCGTCTAGCAACTCTAAGTGGTTGTTCAGGAATAACATCTTCCAAGTGTAAGTACCCTTGGGCATCGAACTTATCTATATTTAATTTCATAACTATCTACCTTGACCTCTATAGGCCTTAACATAATTTTTACTCTGTTTACATCTACTGGTTTTTGTTTTCGCATGAATACCAGGACGTTTTTTTCTAGAAGGTCTAGAGTAATGACCTAATTGAATACCTCTTGCCATAAACTTTTTATCATAAATATTATAAATTTAATTTGTAACCACCAAATTCAGTCATGTAACTTGTCATACTAGTACCGAATCCGTCTTTAAACTCTTTTCCGTTCCTAAAAAATTTACGAACGCTTCCTGCACCCGCTAAATGCGCTGCAGCTAGAATACCTGATTCCGTGATCAATATACCATTTATTTCTTGCCCCTCAAATTGATCTATATATTTTTGTAATTTATTTTTATTGTAATTTAGATTTTGAATCATAGCATACTCTTGTAAATCAGGACTATTTAAAAAAGCATCCTTAGTTACTTTAATTTTTAATGTTCTAAGAGTAGATTTGCCAAATTGATATTTACCCATATATCCAAATTGATTAACAACATCATATCTGTTGCCTGATTCTCTAAATCCAATATCATTAAGGAATTTATTTTGATCCTTAATTTCGGTTTTAGGTTCTATAATTTCAATTTCAATTACATTACCAGTCGGAGCAACCATTGTAGGTGATACAAACACCATTAAAATAATTAATAAATTTCTCATATTAAAAGTTTTTAAGAAAGTCTCCCTTTATAGGTTTAGCCTTTAACTTATCTGCTACTTCATCATTTTTAAGCATTTTAGTGGCTAATTTATCTAAATGTTTAGATTTTTGATTATCATAGTCTTTAACTATTGCATCATGTTTTTTATTATATAATTTTCCTTTTCTCATATTCTAGAAATATATTCATTAACATCATCTTCGTCATCAAGCCCTAGTTCCTTTAAACGTTGTAGATGGTAATCGTCTACTTCCCATTCAATTTTTTCACTAGTACCATAATGTTCCTGTTTTGACTCAATTTGTTTTATATCTTTAGAGTTAAAAATGTCACCAACAGTTAAAAAATAATGATTATAACATAGCAACTGAATATTATCTAAGCTGTAGTTGTTGCTATTATTGTCTTTGAAGTGTAACAAAAGTGGTACTTTATAATCAAGTACTCGCCTTTCTTTAAATTTACATACAGCACATTCCTCTGATAAATATCCCTGTTCTATTAAAGCGTACTTAAGTTTTGCAGGATCAAAAGAAGAAGCTGCTATTCTGCCTTCAATAATTTCCATCATGTGAGGCATTTTCTTAGGTCCTCTTAAAAATTTAGGAATACCTTTACCAGCTTGATTTTTATGTCCATCAAACAGATTATACATTTTAGCATATTTCTTATAATGTTGATAAGAAACATGTAAATATCTAGCAGCAGCCATATTAGACTTAGTTTTACCTTGAGCTGCTATGATTTGTTCTTTACTAAGAAATTTTTTCTTGTTCGCCATCAGGATCTTTTATTGTAACTGGACCATGTAAGTTTTTTTCATCCTTATCCATATTAAGCATTTCTGCTTTATTTGTCTTGTCCAATTCCTTTTCCGCCTTTTCTTGAGCCAAGTATTGTTTATATTGTTGATCAGTCATAATAACCGTTTCAACCCATGTATGATCACCTTCTCCCATTAAAATAGGAATACCCTGTTTACGACCATCACCTAATCCGGCTTCTGAGCATTTAACACAGTATGAATAACCATATTTAAGTAACCTTAATTCTGGCATCATATCCCCACAATTGGAGCATGGTATCATTTTTAATTTTGTGTTCATATTTGTTTGTCTTTGAATTGTTTGTTCCATAAATATAACCTTAATTTAGAATATTTGGTAAATATACGAAACTTTCCTCAGGAAGCCAAATTTTATACGATAGCTCTTCCCTTCATTTTTTCCCAATCTCTATTAGATCTGACAGCATTATTTGTAGCTTGGGCGGCAGATAATACATTATTAACATTACCTTTTTGTTTAGTTATTTCAATTAACGCAGCTAAATCTTTAGGAAAACAATGACCACCAAAACCAAAATCACCATCTGGACCAGGTACTCCCCAATGTGAATCACCTAATCTTGGATCCAAAGTAGCCATTTCAATTATTTTATCATAATCTAAATCTAGACTTTCACATAATTGGTATATTTCATTAGCAAATGAAACTTTAGTAGATAAGAATGCGTTAGTAACATATTTAACTAATTCAGCACTTTTAGCATCCGTTTTAATAATTTTAGGTGTTTTTCTAAATACAGCTGAATAAATTTGTTTTAGTTTAGTAGTTGCTTTTAAATCACCTCCAAGTAAAATTCTAGTTTGATTTTCAAAATCATCAATAGCATTAGCTTCAGTTAAAAATTCTGGATTAAAAACTATTTTTATATAATTATATTTTAAACTAAACTCATCAGTCGAACCTGGGATTATAGTAGATTTAATTACTACTATTCTATCATCTATATCTCTACTTGCTTTATTAATTTTATCTAATGTATCATGTAATATATCTAAATTACAACTCCCATCTTTATTCATTGGAGTAGGTAAACAAACAAATATAATTTTACATCTATTTAAAACTTCTTCTAAATCGCTATTACATTTTTTAACTTGAATATCAAAAGTAAAACATTTATAATACTTTTTAAACTTTTGGTAGATAGCATTACCAACAAAACCTTGACCTATTATTCCTATATTCATAATTTATTTTTTATTTTTCCAAAAACTATATATACCTTTTTCTATTTCATAATTTTCCCAAATAAACCTATCTCTCATAGGTTGTAATTGAGCCCAATCCCACATTCTCATTAATCCTTCTTCTAATGATGTTTTATATTCAAAACCTAAAATATCAACTGATTTTTGCCATGTAGGAACAGCTGTATGTACTTCATGTCTTTTTTCTAAATGTACTATTTCACCTTTACCTGCTACTTTTTGTAATACCTCAGCACAATGGAGTATACTATAATCTTCAATACCACCTAAGTTAATTATTTGTTTAGATGCCTTAGGTTCTAAATGTGCTCTAAATAATGGTTCAAGTGAATCATCTATATAACTAAATGCTCTACGTTGAGTTCCATCTCCAAATATTGTTATTGGTTGATCATTAAGTAGATAATACATCCAAATACCCAATACATTTCTATATTTGTCCCATATATTTTGTTTAGCACCATAAACGTTATGAGGTCTGATTATACAGTAATCTAATCCATGTTGTTCATTAGCTACTTCTATATCTCTTTCACATGCCATTTTAGCAATACCATAAGGATCAATTGGGTTTCTTCTCATATCCTCATGAAATATTCCACCTTCACCATGACCATAAACAGCCATTGTAGATGTAAATACTAATCTTTTAACGTCGTGCTTTATACATTCATTAACTAATCGGGCTGTTGCCTTTAAATTGTTATCATAGTTATATGAACGTATAAAAGGTGATAATCCTTCAGCAGCATAAGCAGCAAAATGATATACATAGTCTATTTTATATGCCTCAAACACATTTTCAATTGGATGATCAACTAAATCCATTTGCCAAAACTTGACATCTGGATGGATATTTTCTTTATATCCACCACTTAAATCATCAATTCCGATAATATTATATTCTTCGGATTTATGTTCAATGATCCAATCAGCTAATCTACTTCCTAATAAACCAGCTACACCTGTTATTAATATTGTTTTTTTATTCATATTTAATTCCTTTTATAACTTTTCCATTTTTTGGGTTATGTGATAAGTTTTCATATAAACTTGGAGGTATACCCCATTTATACATAAATATTCCAGCTGCTGGGCCCTCTGTAGCTTTAAATCGTTCACCTTCTTTACCATTTTTAGTTGCAGTGCTACCAAAGTGATAAAAATGTCCAGCGTGTGTTCTAACTAATATAATTTTATTTAAATCTAATTTTAAGAAAAAATCCCAATCACAAATAAAAGGTGAATCATAAATTGTGTCAAAACCACCTACAATCATATAATCTTTTTTCCACATAGCAAATGGAAATATTCCACCATTAGGTGTTATTTTATGTTTACTTCTTAACTGTAATTCGTAATCTATAAATTTTTGATACTGAAAACTGTTAGGATCCTTACCAAAATCTTTTACTGGAAAATCAAATATACCAGGACCAGTAGGTTCTATTTGATTGATAGTAAGCACCATATCTGGTTTTAGTTGTTTTTCTATTATTGTATCCCAACCATTACATAAAACATTATCATCATTAATAATACAAATTTTTTCGTTTGAGGCATTATAAACAGCTAAATTAAGGGCTGTTTGCATACCTTTATTTTCACCTAAATCTAATACTTTAATTTTATTTCCATACTTATTTAGTATATCATGACTTTCTTCTATAAAACCATCAACAGCAACAAGTATTTCATTTTCATTATCCTGTTGTTCAATAGCAGATTTTAAACAAATATCTAAATAATCCGGATTTCTATATGTTGGTATAATTAAACTTATCATACTTCTTCCCAATTTACTAATGGTGTTAACCAAGCAGCTTCACAATGTGTAGAATAACCAGGTACACTACTTACTACACCTAATTGTTTTGTTTGTATTAATTCACTAAAAAACCCATATGAATCAGTAATACGCCCATTAGAATATTTTTTTAATAGTTCATAATCATCTTTTAACCTGTCAACTCTAGTAGCAAAACTCATAACTGTACTATTAGTTAACTTCCAATGTACAGAATCTGTTTTAGCTAACCTAGTTACTTCAGAATTCATTTGAATTTGTGGATTACCACCTTTATCAGCATTAAGATACTTATCTGGGTGATCATATAAAGTAGTATACATTCCAAATCTATCAACACCTTCCTTTAATAATTTAGCTGAACCTGGTAGATGTAAAAAATCATCTTCTAATAAATAAACATAATCATCACCAGTGTTTTCTTTAATAGCCAAATCTAAAGCATCTCTAAATGTACCAGCACCTGAACCATTATCTACTTCTACTAATCTTAAGTTAAGTGAATTTACATAATCTTTTGTTTCTTTATTTAATCTATCACCTACAATAACAATGTTTTTATCACCAAACTCTTTAATACAATTTTCTAAACAATGTTTTTTTGTAGCATTAGGTATTTTCTTTTTAGATATACCAGCTTCTAAATTAGATAATCTATAATATACTTTTATTTCTTTTTTACTTTGTCTTTTTTTAACAACACCTAAACCACAACTACCATAAAAACCATAATGATGATAATCATCCTTTGGAAACATTTCTTCAAATGCTTCACGTTCAGCAAATGCTTGATGTTTTAAATTTTCTTTTAAACTAATATATTTTTTAGCTTCCTCAGAAGAACGAGGAGAAAAAGACCATTCATGATATAAATGTAAAGCATCAGGATATTTTTCATATAAAGAACGAGCTAAATGGGCACAAAATTCTGGTTCATGACTTGCATCTGAAAATGTTAAATCAATAGGAATATTTGGATCAAATTCTTCTACAAATACAACCCCATCAATAGGATAAGTAGGATTAATAATACCTTTTTTTATAAATTTTTTAAATAAAGGAATAATATATTCATGGTCTGGGTTACTATTAAGATCCCCAGTATATAATTTACCACTACCATTTTTTTCTAATGCTAAGGCAATAATACTAGAGCTAACACCACTAGCAAAACCAATCTCTAATACGTTTTGAGGTTTTCTAGTTCTAATAAACATATAAAGCAATTTACCCTCATTATAATCAACTGGACCGGCACCGGCTAATTTTCTATTTTCATTAGATGATTCAGTAGTAATAGTTTTTAATAAAACATCGTCCCATAATATATCATATTCTAATTCAAATTCTTCATAATTGCCTTCTCCAAATTCATTTTGAATTTGATTAACTATTGTTATATCAAATTTATAATTATTTTTACAATCTTCTAATAAATAAGCCATTATATTTTTGTTTTTTTACCATTTAAATGGATATAATTTACACCTCTAATTATATTTTCTTTTATGTCATCATAAGGAGTTAGAACAATATTATTAGAAAATCTACTAACAGCATCATTAATACCTGCTTGATAACCAATATTAAATTTAGCTCTCGATTTAATAACTAATTGTTCCCGTAAACTTAGTTTAGCTAAATTGTAACGAACAGGAAATAATTCATCCCATTCAGTATCATTTAGATCAAACTCACTATAATAATATACGGGAGTATCTTTGTATTTCCTAGCTTCTTTAATTAAATTTTTATCGTCCCATCTACCCTTTAATTTATCTATTCGGGAAGCAAATAATAAACACCCATATTCATCTTTTATTTCAGGGTTAGGATTTTCATCTTTATCAAAATATAAATTAGGTCTAGAATCTATTTTATTTAAATCTTCTGGTGTTAATCCAAAACGTAATAGAATTTGTTCTACTAAAGGTACATTAATATTATCAGTATAAGCCCTATCATGATCAGTAAAAATTATATCAAAATCACCTGGGTTAAATCTATAATCTATATGTGGATTATTTTTGAATATAGTATCAATATAATCTAGAGGGTTATTGCTACCATAACTCCATTGATCTATAATATGACCAAATATTTGTTCTATATATTTTCTAGATGGTAAGGCAATTTTAATTTTTGGATATTTTATTTTTAAAGCTTCAGGTAAACCACTAATTACAGCCCAATCACCTAAAGAAAAACATAAACGAGTAAATGAAAACCAACCACTATAATCTTTATCTAAAGCATATTGTGGTTCAAGTTTATCATATGGTAATCCTAATCTATCAACCTCACCCAATGTTCTAATTTGATCTTTATATAATTTAAATTGTATCATTATTCAAAATCATATTTAAAAAAGTCAATGTCCTCTCTATACATTTCTCCTACCATATTAATCATATCATCATCATAAGCATTTCTATAATTAACGGAATTTAAAGAAATATTTGATTTAGTTTTTCTTTGCATTTTATATCTTAAAAATAAGTTTTTATCATCATTTACTGATGCAACCCATTTTATAACAGCATCTAAATCTTCATATTTACCAATAAAATCAACTAATAATTTATTAGTTCTAGGTTCAACAATATATTTTTTCTGCCTCATAACATAAAGATTTCTACCTGCTGGTTCTATAAATCCTTTTTTATTATATGTTTTATAAAGGGTATTAATATATTCCTTAAATGTTTTACCTAATTTATTATTACTTTCAAATCCAGAAATAACAGCTAATCCTGATTTTTTCCACTGTTCATATAATACTTCATCATTCTGAGTAAATATTCCTGTTTTAAAAGAAATATAGGGTTTAATTGATTCTTCTAATCTACCCCATTTAGTATATTTGTAACCAGACCATAATTTATCCCATGGGTTTCTTACAACAGTAAATTTTTTAAATTTATCCCAATTTTCCCCTAAATCTTTTTTTATCTCATATGCTGGGGCATGGACATAGTTAAAAATATGAACTCCTAACTCGTTATCATAAATTACTCTTTTTAACATTGAGCCAGCACATTTAGGAATATGAACGTGTAAAATATTATCATTCATATTATGATAACCTAATTTGGATCCTACTATTCTTCCCGAAGCAATATATTTTTCTCTTGTATTTAACCCATCACTAAAATCTAATCCTACTTTATTAAAGTCCATTATTTTTTCATTTTGTTGATGTTTAATACTATGGTATTGTCCATAATCAACAATTAATTCTTCTCCAGCTTTAACTAATTTTTTAGTTTCATAATAAACTTTATTATTTTTAATAAACCATCTAACATTTTCTTTTTTACGTTGAATTTCATCTGCCCAAGCATTTACTTTAATCATTGGGTTTGCTTCAGCATCTAAGGGATAGGCATCTAAATAAATTATTTTTCCTTTCTCTACATCAGACTCAAAAATCCAGGCATAATCAGGTTCAACACAACTATAAAAATCGGGTTTAATTGTACCTTTATATTCTCCTAGTAATGTTTTTCTTGGTATATCTACTTTAGCAAATAAACCTTGACCTGAGTTAGGTATAGTAGAAGGTTTTATTTCAAATTTATTTATTTCCATTTTACTGAGTATTCATCTTTAGGATCATTATCTAAGGGTGTTTTTTCAGCATGAGAATAAGATTTATCTGCACGCCAAAAATCTAATTGATAATAACCATGATCTCTGTTACCTAATTGATCTTCAAATTTAGCTTTATATTGACCAAATTCTTTTATAGGAGCACAATGTTTATAATAAAACCAAAGATGAACGAACATTACAGCATCTAGATTTCTTGTTCTAGGATAAGGAAACCAAAAATCTTTTTCAATCATACATTTTCTTCTCCAACTAACTTGAGACGAATCTAAATTAGTAACTGGGTTAATTAATTTTGTATGATCATCCTCCTCGTTTTCCTTTGCTTTAGTATAACTTTGTTTAGTGGGATCATAATATTTTAATTTACAATAAGCATAATTTATTTTAGGATTATATTTATAAAATTTATTTAATTTATCTAAATAATCAGGAAATAAGGCATCATCATCACATAACATTAAAACTATATCCGCATCTGAATTTTTAACTGCTTCATTTGCTATTTTTCCAAACTCACTTCCACCTCGTTCTATTTTTGCTTCTACTGTATCATTAGTATTATAAAATGTAGTTTTTTTAACAAAAGATGGTTTTAATTCATTTCTAACAACTTCTTCTCCTGGTTGGTCACTTCCATCATCAATAAATGCTATTTCAAAGTTTTTATAAGTATTTTTATTTAAGCTTTTAATAGCATTAAGTACCATTTCTGGTCTATTATAATAAAAAAATAATATTAAAAATTTTAAATCGTTCTTTTCCATATCATTTGATATTCTTTTCTTCCTCTATTATAGGATGTTTTACCTGTATCTCTAAAACCTAAATCAAAATACATTTGTCTAGCATGGTTATCCTCAAATACTTCTAAAATAGCTTTATCCATGTGTTTTAATCTTTCAATATAAGCTTCCTTAGCATAACCTTTACGTCTATTATTAGGATGTATATCACACCCAATTTCTTCAATGCCATCATCCTTCATAGTTCTTCTAAAATAACCAACTTCATTCCATCTTATTTTATACTTATCTCTACCCATGTTATTCATTACTCTTCTTTCATCAGTAACAAATTCTTTTATATTTTTTTTATCTATAATAAACCAAGGTAATTTTAAAGTTTTAAACCATTCTTTAGCTTGATCTAAATTAAATATAGAATTATCATATAAAAAATTTCTAGTAGAGTCATCGTTTCTAACTTCAAGTAAAAATTTTAAATCCTTTTCTTCTAGTTTTCTTAATCTAATATTTTGGTTAGGATATTTGTATGGTTTTATAGGTGTATATGCTCCTAATTTACCAAAACTAATTTCATTGTTACAATTATTATTATCAAAAGGGATATTACAAGTTTTACTAATATCAGTTATAGAATATCCGTTATTTTCTAAATTATCCGTAAAGAATATTTGTTCAGCCGCTCTTTCATTTATTTGAACATTATTACGTGTATCTCTACTATCCTTTTTAATATTTTTTAAATTATAAACTTCACCTGTTTTCTTAATAAGATCTTTAACACATTCCATAGAGATAAAACCATTACTAACGGCAGCATGTCTTTTTTGATCTCTCTTTACTATATATTCTCCATTTTCATTCATTGATAGATTAACATGAGTTGGTAGTGTAGTTACGTACTGGGCAACATAACCTACATTATTAATAAATTGCTCATAGAATGGTTGATAAAATCTTTCATTAACAGGTAAATAATCGTCTTCACAGTTAAAAACAAACCTTGAATCAGAATATTGAGATAATTTTTTTAATCCTGAATTCCAAGCACCATAGGAATGATTAGAATTATCATGATAAATTATATCTACTTTATTTTCTAAACCATACCATTTAATAACCTCCTTTATTTCTTTTGGTTTATGTCTTTTTTTCCAAACATTAACTACAAAAACAATTTTATTAATAGGTAATTCATCTAAATGTTTTTTTAAGAATTTGCAATGAGCATTTAAAAGATAATATTGATGTATTTGATAGTACCATTGACCAAAATTATTTCTTTCTCTTTCAGCTTTACCTTTTTCATAGATAAACTGTTTGCTAGAACTTCTAGGACCAAACCAAAAATTAATTAAATAATCAAATTTATCTGTTACCATCCCTTTTTAATACAATCAACAATATATTTTCTTTCTTCTTTTGAAACCCACCATCCTACAGGTATGTTTACAATCTTGCCTATTGTATTATCTAGATTTGGCAATTCAGTTTTAAATTCCTGTACACAGGTATGTTTATCATTTCTCTCATGTACTTGAGATACTGAAATATTACATTCATCCATATACTTATAAAATCCATCTCTATTATCTACTAATAAAGAATAAATCCAAAATGCTGAATTAAATCCTTCTTGTCTTTCAAGTAATGTTATACCAGGAATATTTTGTAGGTTTGAATCGTAATAAGCGGCATTTTCTCTATGTTGTGAAATAATATAATTTGCATGTTGTAAATTTTCATTTCCAACTGTTGCACAAACATCATTCATATGGAATTTGAATCCCCACTCAGGTATATCTGCTTCACATCTAAAATCCTTTCTATCACCATCTCTATCTATTCCGTACCACCTAACCAATTTTCCTCTACTATGCAATTCATCATGTGGGGAAATCAAAATTCCGCCATCAATTGAAGTAACATGTTTGATGGCTTGGAGGGAAAACATAGTTAAATTTCCATGATTACCTATCTTTTTCCCCTTATATTCAGAACCAAATGAATGAGCCCCATCTTCAATAACAGCAGGTGCCCAACCAAATTCGCTTCTGAAACTAGTTCTAATTTCTCTTAATTTATCTAAATCAATTGGATATCCACCCCAATGAACACCCATTATAACTTTAGTTTTTTTAGTTATTTTTCTTTTTAAATCATCCAAATCCATATTTAATGTTTTTGGATCTATATCTACCCATTTAATTTTTAAACCATTAGCTAAAACAGGTCAATTAGAAGCAGTACAAGTCATTGCTGTACATAAAACTTCATCTCCAGGTTCTAAACCTGGCCAATTATGAGAAACATAAGCAACACCCTGAAATACATCTTCATCCCAATGTGGTTTAGGTTTTTTTAATAAATGTAAAGCCATATGTAATGCAGAGGTACCAGCATTAAGTGTCTGAATATTTTTATTATTAAACCAAGTTTGTAAGTTTTTTTCAAATTCATCTACTTTAGGTCCTTGACCTATAAAACCACTGTCTAATACTTCTCCAACTTTTTCTTTTGCAGTTGGAGCCATAAAAACTTTAAATAATGGTATTTGGGAGGAGGGTGTCATAATATTCGTTTTGTTTTTCTTGTCGTTTAATATCCTTAGGATGGTACAATGCTAAATCTTCCGAATCAGGAAGAGGAGCATATGTTTTAAATCCTTCTAATTTTTCATGAACTTTATTTATCCATCTTATTTCTGGTTTGTTTTTGTAAATCCTCCATTGATAATCAGGCCAATTAATCCATTTATCATTAGTTAGTTTCCATCCCCATTTTTGTATGTGTTCTGGGGTTAAACCTTCTACTGTATTAACCCTAGGTACACAATAAACCTCATTATCAGGATTTTCCTTAATAATTTGAGGTAAATTATCTATAAGTATTTTATTTGGTATTTCATCAGCATCTATTTGAAATATAAAATCTCCTGAACATAATTCAGTAAGATAATTTTTCCAATCGGCAAAATGATCATTGAAGTCTTTTCCAAACCAAACGAATTCATTATTAACAGAATGAGAACGTAAATATTCTTCAACTCCTTCATGGCCATTTTTTTGATCATATAATACCACTATTTCGTCTTTATCTCTTTTATTTTCTAAAAGAAATGACATTAACTTTTGTATTTCTACAAACTCATTACAAACTGTTATAGCGTAACTTATTTTCATATTATTCTGGTAATAATCCAATATGTGAAAGAGCATCCATATAGTCACGCTCTTTAAATAAAGTCATATTAGCCATATCCATTTTATATTTTTGTCCTTCAACTTTTGCTTCTTCACCCTCTTCTAATGGTATTGCCTTTACAGCAGCCCAATTCCAATCATCAGCATGAGTTCCGTTAGCGAAAACCATACCTTTATCTTCAATATTAATTGTATTAGGAATCCAAATAAAATTAGTTTCAGGATCAGTCCAAGCTATATCTTTATAAAGTTCTGGTAGTGTACTTACTTGTTCATTATAAAAATCACTTCCAGATATCATTAATGAATTAGTCCAAAACCCACAAGATATACTTAAATAATTTGTTATTTCATTATTTATTTCAACTTTATAACATAAATCACCTCCTGATTTAGGACAATTTATTATTTCATCGTATTGCATAATTATTGTATTTTAGGTAATTGTATATTAGATGGATTATTTAATGTAGGCATTTTTAAAGCTGTTTGTTTTGGAAACTCTTTAGGTGTATTATTTAATAATATTTCACCAACTAAATCCTTCATTTTTTCCCAACTAAAATTTTCTCTAATATAGTGCCCTTGTTTTCTTGCTGGCACAATATAATTTTTATACTTACTATAAACATTTTTAAATGATTTACCCATTGAAGGTAAATCAGGAGCAAACCATCTAGTTCCTTCTACTAACCATTGATTAGCCGCACTTGGATGAACATCTTCTAACTTACCAGGTAATAAAGTAGTAAAATTAGAATTTAAAAAATCTAATTGTCCAGACCAACCTGAAGCAATTACTGGTTTTTTAGATAAACAAAATTCCATTAATGGTCTACCAAAACCTTCTCCTTTAGTAAAACTAACCATAGCTTTTACTTTAGGGTGGTTATATAATTCATTCATTTCAGAATTTTCTAATTCACCAGTCATTAAATAAACATTTGGCAATTTACCTTTTACTGTTTTTTTAATTGATTTTATTTTATCTAATAGTGCTTGTCTACTTATAGCATTATCTGCTCCATTAGAACACTTTAGTAATAAAGCAGGTGTTGAACCCCTACTATTTTTAAATGTTTCAAAAAATGCCTTTACTGTAAGACCAATATTTTTTCTATCATGACCAACATCACCTTGCATCCAATGTCCAACAACTAAGAATAAAAATTGTTCTTTAATTTCTGATAGGTTTAAAGTAATATCTTTTGATTCAATATGTTTATAAACATCTAAATCAGCACCCTCAAAGACAGTAAACATGGGTTTGTTTAATTTTAATTGTTGGCCTGTTTTTTTATTGGTTTTATTATCCATAATATCAAAAGCAACTCCTTCAAATACTTTTTTACTATGATTAGAAGAAACCCAATTCATATCCATTCTATTAAGACCTTCAACCCATTTAGCATCACAACCTGTAGATTCAATACCAGCAGTACAACCAATATTATATTTACCTAAAGGTTGAAATTCATTAGGAATAGTAATTTGCATCCAAATATCAGGTTTTACTTCTCTTGCATCAAAACCTGGTATAGCATAATCTTTTAGAAATTCCCACTCAGGGTTATCATTAATAAACCCCCAAGAAGTAGAACCCCACATTTGTGAGAGTAATTTTACGTCATACCTATCTAAATCAATAATTGCTTTAACAATATCTCTTGATCTAGCCCCATAACCACTATATGTGTCAAAAGGGCAACTTATATAAAAACTTGGTTTACTCATTAATATATTAATTTATGGTTTAAAAATAATCCGTTGTATTCTGTAGCATTTACTATTTCAAATTTAGGTTTTGGTTCCCAAATTTTAAATAATTCAGTAAATCCTTCTAATACTCTTTCTGCTTGTTTATCAGCTGTAAAGCCTATTTCATCGCTAATAGCCCATTCCCTTCCTACTTTACCTCTTCGTTTTAATTCTTTTCTTCCTAATGCATAGCACTCTTTAATTCTATCAACAGCATCTTCCCATTTACATCTATCATCATAAATGTAAGGTGTTAAAGGTGAACCTTGAACTGATCTATTAGTAGGATAAACTGGAAATGCCCATTCACCATGTTTTTTAAATGTGCCCCTATGATTTGAAGGTATTTCTCTACTTGGTGTAAACCAATTACCATCATCATCTAAAAATCCCATTTGATCTTGCATACCACCAGTACTATTAGCTATAATAGGTGTACCTGCTAATATAGCTTCAGTAATTGTTAACCCCCAACCTTCATTTGAAGTTAAAAGTATTTGAACATCAGCTATATTATATAAAAAGTTTAATTCTTTTCTTGATAATTTATTACGAGAAAATACAACTGTATCTTCATATTTTTCACCTAAAAAGTATTCTACTACTCTAGCTAAATCAGTTCCATGATCCGAAGAAATTTCAGTGTGTAAAATAAATCTACATTTTTGAGCTTTTTCTAAAGGTAAAGAATCTAAAAATACTCTCCAGGCAAGTAAAGAATCAGGGATTTGTTTTCTTCTAATATTTCTAGAATTAAAAAACATTGCAAAATCTACTTCATCTCCACTAAATACTTTATCTCTAAAATTAATATAGTCTATATTATCTTCATCAACTGGGAAATAATGGTTATGATTTAAACCGTGGGGAACGTATTTAAATATACGTTTACTATTATCACAATCATCTAAAACTAATTTATTTATATTAACTGTTTGTTTTGATATGCCCATTAATAAATCACAAGCTTCATAATATGCTTGATTATATCTTGGTGCTGGGTAATCATCCCAGATATTAAGATAAGCAATTGGAATTTGCTTTCTAATTTCCTGTTCCATATTAAAGATATAAAGAAAATATCTTGGGTCAGTAATTAAAAGTATAGCATCGGGTTTTTCACTAGCAATAACTGAACGTAACATATTGGCATTACCGTAGCCATCTGTAGGATATAACATACCATAAGCATCATCAATACCCGCTTCTTTACCTAGATCACCACTAATATCTAACCTTTTTTGTTTATCAGGATGTTTAATAGCTCCAGCTATTTGGCACCAATTAAAATGGTGACAAGTTTTTACTACAATTTCTTTTCCAACTGTAGCAACCCCAGAATGAACTCTGATATCATCAGTAATTAATAATATTTTCTTCCTTTTATCTTTAGAAAGACGCTCAAAACTTTTATTCATAATTTTTATCGTTCAAGGTTTATTTGGTTTGTAATTTTTTTCCTAAAATCATCATCCGTAAGATATAAAAATAGAGCACGGTCGGCAAGTTTTTGAAATGAAAACTTTCGCTTAACACATTCTATTTTAAAATCGTTGAATAAACCAGTTTGAACTTTTACACTCGTAAGTGTCATTTGATTTTTACTCATAATCTTAATTATTTAATAACATATATTTTGTTATACATATATACAATTTTTAAAAAATTGCTCTTTTATTCACAATATCCACATGTACATGGATAACTTTGTTCTTTTATTTTACCTTGGGAATCAAATACTTGAGACATAAAATCATTTACATATCTAGTAGCTCTACCCATTTTAATTTTACCACTAGGAGGACTAAATTCTTGAATTCTTGTTTGAGTCCAATCTACATTTTCATATAATTTTCTTTTAACAATAAAAAATTTAATATCAATTTTGTCTAATGGAATATTATATAATTCTGAAAAATATTTTTTATATAAAATAAGTTGGAATTGTTTATCCTCATTTTTCTTCATTTTATCATGCCACCCTCTAGTACTTGTTTTAATATCAATAATATCAAATGTATCAGAATTTTCATTATAAAGAATAATATCAATCATCCCCATAAATAAAATATTATTTAACATTTTATTAGGAGCATTAATAATGGGTAATTCAATCCCAACTAAATAAGTGCCCCGTTTTGAAAAATATCTACCAATTTTCTTTTTAAAAAACCTTAATATTTCAACTCCATCTTCATAAAATTCCCTCATTTCAATAGCAGAAGAAAAATGTTCATTATTATTATCTTTATATTGTTTTTGATATGATTCAATAAACTTTTCTTGAAATATTGTTTCTAAATCTAATTCGTTAGCCTTTACTTTACTAACATTATAAAATACTTTTAAATACTCCTGAATAACTTCGTGAATGGCAATACCAAAAACTAAATAAATAGAGGTATCCCTTTGATTGATTTTATCCTTGTAATGCAATTTCCATTTGTGAGGACATTGCTTGAACATTGATATTTGAGAATATGAAATATTTTTCTGATAAGAATAATCAATCTCATGTGGAGGATTATTGATAATCTCCTTTACTATTTTCGGGATTTTTTTAGCCAAAATTTATTTTTTCCATTTGTCACGTCCTACTAATAAGCCAATAATACCATAGTTGGCTATATCAATAAACGTGTCTTCCATTCCTTCTCCTTTAACATAGTTTTTACCATTAGAAAGAAGGTTTTTTAATCTAGAAATTTTATCTGTAAGTCTAATACATAAACCTGTTAATGAGAATTTTTTATCTGATTCATCAGTTAAATCACCTCCTAAAGCAATATTATTTAAACCA
>MDTD01126265.1_pt1 | contig 17608 bp, 14 predicted proteins | sample 811221 | NCBI WGS metagenome assembly MDTD01 (sample SAMN05326646, study PRJNA326480) | marine metagenome | isolation source: seawater | place: Pacific Ocean: South West | collected 2011 | reverse complement strand
ATGATGCTCAATACACTCACTGATCCGAGTATTCCATCGTTAAGGGGAAGATAAGCACATGTCTTACATTTTGGATGCTCTTAAGAAGGCCCAACATGATAGGGTGCGTGAAAATGTTATTGATGTTGAGGATCTGACAAGCGTCGTTTGGGACTCGATGGAGCTCAAAAAAAAGCGCAAAGGCCCCACCGGTTTTTTAGTTATTTTGATTACTGCTTTGGCTTTGATTGTTTCTGTCGTTTATTTTTTTTATGAGAAAAACTCGATAGAACACGGGTTGATATCAGAAGCAGATAACTTTGAGCTTGATAAAAGCGAAGTGTCTGATTCACAAGGGAGTGAAGAAAACGGGATTTCTCAAACCAGCTTAGATGGTATAGATGAGAATTTCGGACGAGTCCCCGAAATCGCTGTGACTGGCAGTATATATATGGGTAATGGTGCTTTGGGGAATAAAATTTTCATTGGAGATAGGGAATACCGGGAGGGGGATGTAATTAGCGGGCAGTGGGTGCTTTTTCATATAGGGCCACAAGCAATTGAATTGAGATCAGGTGACAATACTGTTCTAGTTGATTACTGAAAACTGCTCTATCTTGTCTGATCAGAAAAGACTTCAATTTTAGAGTCAAGCCCTCTCCTGAAACTTTTGGCTCGGCGGTAGGGGAAGCAGTCTAAAACATAGCCTTGGTTTATTTTATCTTGCAGATTCAGCCAGAAAGTAACGTCATACAGATCATCGTGAAGTTCCTCAAAGATATCTCGGGCTTTAGAATTTCCCGAGAAAAATAGCGGGAATTCCTCTGGAAAGACGTCATTTGGATCAACGGTATACCAAGTGCCCGCGCGCATTTCATCCTCTTCAAACCGTGCTCGTGGTATTTTTCTAAAATTGCATTCAGTGACCGCGGTGATCTCGTCATAATCATATAAAACGACTCTTCCATGACGGGTAACACCAAAGTTTTTCAACGGCATATCACCAGGGAAAATGTTTGCCGCTGCCAGCTGTTTTATGCAGTTACCGTATTCATCCATGGCATTGCGAGTCTCTTCCTCGTTAGCCCCATTCAAGAAAATATTTAATGGAGTCATGTATCGCTCGATATAAAGATGCTTGATTAATAGCCGATCTGCTCTGAAGTCTATTTGTGAGCCAGCTAACTTCTTTAGTTCGATTAAGAGCGATTCTGAAAAGCGCTCCAAGGGGAATGTAAGGTTGGTAAACTCTTGAGTATCTGCCATGCGCCCTACACGATCATGCCGTGATACAAGATGATATTTTTCTCGAACGATTTGGTGTGTAACTTCCTTGGGTGGAGCGAATTTGTCCTTAATAATTTTGAACACAATATTGTAAGAGGGCAGTGTAAAAACCGTCATTACCATGCCTTTTATGCCAGGAGCGATAATAAATTTGTCGTTAGAAATACTCAGATGGTGAACTAGCTGTCGATAGAACGCGGTTTTAGCGTGCTTAGGAAAACCTAAGCTGTTATAAATTTCGAAGTCGAGCTTATTTGGCATCAAATTCTGAAGAAAATGTGCGTATTGATATGGTAATGGGGCGTCAACCATAAAATGGTTTCGGGTAAAGCTGAATACCACGCTAAGCTCATCTGCATTAAATAACGCAGTGTCCACAAACAGGCAACCCGTTTCAGCATTAATAAATGTTAAGGCCATCGGGAAAATACGGTCGCAGTCTACTATCCTCCCTACCATATAGGCACCCTTACTTCGATAAAAAATAGACTCTAGAATGTCAAACTTTACTTCACTATGCTTAGCTTGGAGATGTGGTAGAATTTCGTCTTCAAATACTCCCATTATGCAGTCGAGATCCCTTTCAATATTATCCATCGGGAGAGAAAACTCTGATTCCTCGAGGATTTTTTTAAATACTTCTCGAAAGTTAGCCCCCTGGTATCTTATGTATATACTGTATTCCGCTGCGGGAATTTCTGTGACCTGAGATGATCCTATGTAAACAATATCTTCTGATATTTTATCGTGGTCATGCATATCGCTAAATACTGAATTAAAAAAAGTTTCGGCAATTTCAAAATTTGGCTGGTTAAATACCAGTTGGGTATAGACTGTTTTCGCCTCTCGCCAAAGATCCATCTTCACGAGATCTTGATTGGCTACCATGCCAAGATGATGCACTGTTTGCGATATCTTTTCTTTGTAGAGTTCGAGACGATCTACATTTGCTTTTTGGACAGCGTGCCAGTCAGCTTTTTCAAAGCGGGCTTTGGCGCTGAGAGTCCAGTTAAGGTGATCTGCAAAGTAGCTATGAAAACCATTAAGTATGGTTTTTGCCACCCGCCTAGCGGTTGAGTTATGAATTGATGGTTTGAAAGCCATAGTAGCCCAATCTCGTCATGACAAGCTGCCTAGGATGTTAGCCAAACAGTTGTTTTAATTTTTTTAGCTGCTCTTCTGACACAGCTTCACTCGCAGGAGTTGGGCGAGAGCCGGTCGCATCAGCAGTTTTATTAATCTCAAACGTCTCTCCCACGAGCAGTGCTTTGCAATAACCTTCGTAAATTGCTGTAAAAACGGGCAAGGCTTGATATTCTGGAGCATTAGAGAGGAGATACCAGCCACTATCTCGACCACTAAGGTAGACAATTGGGTTCGACCATCTCTGCTTAACTTTAGGGCTCGGTTTTGTGCAAGCTTCGATGTAGGCTTCACGTGCGGTTGGCACGCCTTCCGGCATGTCTGTTACTTTACAAGCCTCGATCATAATATAAAGAGTGGGTAGGTATTCGTTCTCGGATATGATTTTTTCTGCGGCCTTGCATATGGTGTTTGCAGAAAAGTTGATAAGTTTGCCGAGCCACAATTTTTTTGCCAGGTCCTCTGATCTTTTATTGTCGCCAAAAGCGCTGAAGTATTGATTGTGGTAATTAATTTGGAATAGTGCAAAAGCTTGATTTATGGCGTCTATTAAATCTGCCTCGGTTTGCCTATTCTCATGATGCCCAGCTTCTGTCAGACAGAGCTTCGATGATGTTGCGATCTCTGATACGACCTTTTGGATTTCTCTCGAACTGTTTTCCATGACTTGATTCCGTTATTTGCGTTTGTTTTCCCCGGGCCCACTCTCCCTTTACGAATTGAAGAAATTTTGTGCTCCAAGAAGCCTGAGAGGCACCATTTTCCAACCAGTAGATTACAAATTGAGGTAGCAATTGATCTGCAAACTGTCGGTCAATATTAGCCATTTGAAGCACGTCATACACAGATTCTCTTGGTTGCCAAGATTCTGATATCGGTTTAGGCATAGTATCCTCTTTCGTCATGCCGGAATAGAAATGCCATTGTCGTCGAACGTGCTGCACAAATTTACTATCCCATGTGCTTGATAAATCGCCACGGTCTCGCCAGTACAGAATAAATTCCGGAATGGCATCTTCAACGAAGTTACTATTAATTTCACCATTTCTTACGAGAATTTCTATCGCATCACGTGAAGGTGTCCAATCGTCAGTCAGCTTTATCTCTTTTCGCCGCTGTTCATTATTTGATTGCGCTTTTTGCCATTCCCGCCAGACCTCCTTGATATATTTGGATTCCCAGCTATGCTTCGCCACATTTCTTTCGCGCCAGTAGGCTACGAATTGAGGGATCTGTTGCAGAGCGAACTCATGAGAGACGCCAAGTTGGTATAATTGTCTGAGACAATCTGTGCCGGGTCGCCAGTCATTTTTTATTGTTTGATCACTTTGCTGCCACGAAGTTGACCTATAGATTGTCGATTTTTTCTGGCTGTCCGATTTGTCTAGCGTTGAAATCTCTCTTTTCTGTTTATGTTCGTTAAATGCAAAATTGTAGGATTTCACTTCACAGCGTCTTTCTTCACGGAACAGCAGAATACCTTTCGCTTGTAAACAGCTCATATACCTCATTATATCGTTGGGTTTCCAGAAAGGAGCCAGCTCCAGCAATTTCTCCTCTTTGAGGTTTGCCCATCTTAGCCCGTCCTCTATCCGGATATCGTGGTGACTTAGACACTCTTGCAACAGCTGCAAAAGAATTGCTTCTTCTAAGCCGATGGTTGCTGCTAAAGTTGGGGAAAAATAAATTGATTTTTCGGGTACAAAAGACATGTGAGTTACTCTAACAGAAACAGCTAATTTGAACGAGGAGTTAATATCAACTTGATTAAAATATATCTATTTAAATTCAAGTGATTGTTGTTTGTGCTTAAAGCGTTAACAAAATAAAGTATCATGAAGGATGCCGAGTAACTTTATCGTTCAAAATTTTCCTCAAGGATTCAAGCAATGGCAACAAGAAAAAAGCCGGTTTTTGTTTGCAATGACTGCGGCGCTGGATACACGAAGTGGCAGGGGCAATGTTCCGAGTGCAAAGCTTGGAATACCTTGGTCGAGATGCGCTTGGGTAATAGGGCCCGTGCTGCCAAATCGTCTCGTTCTGGTTATTCAGGACATGTTGAGTCCGAAATAAAGACATTATCTGAAATCAAGTTGGATGATGTTCCCAGGGTGTCATCGGGATCAGACGAACTAAACTTGGTTTTGGGTGGTGGTCTTGTGCAGGGATCATGTGTGCTCCTTGGCGGTGAACCGGGCGCGGGGAAAAGCACGCTCCTACTTCAAGTGCTTAGCCATCTTGCCTCAATGAACCCTGCACTATATGTATCTGGGGAGGAATCGTCTCAGCAGATTGCGATGAGAGCTAGTCGATTGGAGTTACCGATGTCGCAATTGAAAATAGTTTCGGAGACCTCGGCAGAGAATTTGTGCGCTATTATTGAGACACACAAACCCGCTATATTAATTGTTGATTCTATTCAGGTAATGCATGTTGACGATATAGATTCGGCGCCAGGCAGCGTCGCCCAAGTAAGGGAGAGTGCAGCCATGTTGGTGCGCCTCGCCAAACAAACTGGGATGATTTTAATCATTATTGGCCATGTTACGAAAGATGGCACTCTCGCTGGCCCGAAGGTTTTGGAGCACATGATCGATTGCTCTCTGATGCTTGAGGTGTCAACTGACAGTCATTTCCGAATGATAAGAAGTCACAAAAATCGTTTTGGAGCGGTGAATGAACTGGGTGTTTTTGCTATGACTGATAGAGGTTTGAAGGAAGTGTCAAATCCCTCAGCAATATTTCTTCAGCGAGACAGTGATGTCTCTCCAGGAAGCGCAGTTACGAGCACATGGGAGGGATCGAGGCCTCTTTTAGTCGAGCTCCAGGCGTTAGTAAGTGATAGCCCTCTTGGAAATCCCCGAAGGGTGACCGTTGGCTTGGACCAAAATCGCCTATCAATGTTGCTGGCAGTTTTGCAGCGTCATGGCGGCATCATGGTTGGTGACCAAGATGTTTATGTAAATGTTGTGGGGGGTATTAAAATTCTTGAAACAAGCGCTGATCTAGCGCTCATTCTCTGTGTTCTTTCTAGCCTGAGAAACCTCCCGCTCCCAAGGGATCTGCTGGTCTTGGGAGAGGTTGGCTTAGCGGGAGAGATCAGACCAGTGGTAAATGGTCAGGAACGAATGCGCGAGGCGGAAAAACATGGTTTTCGAAGTGCAATTGTTCCTATAGCGAATAATCCTAAGAAAAAAATGAACAAGATGAGAGTCATACCGGTGAAAAAGCTAGCTGATGCCATGGATGTTTTTTTCTAGTTGTTGCTTGAGTGCTTGACTCAAATGTTTATTGACCCCTTTCAAGTCTGGTTCCTCCTAAAATTTAACTCACTCTAGAAAAATCTTGTATTTCTGATAACGGTCAGGCCATAATGACATCTTTATTTTGTCGAAAGGTTCTGGTTGCTGAACTTATTATTTAGGTTGAGTGACTAGTGAAACGGGAAGTCGGTGAGCTGGGCTGAAAATAGGCGATAGCAAACCCGACACTGCCCCCGCAACGGTAAATAAGAAAGTCTGTTAGAAAAACCACTGTGCAAACCGCATGGGAAGGTAATCAGATGGAGCAATTTGCTCGCTTATGAGTCCGGAGACCGGCCTGGTTGACACGCTGACAAATCGCGGGGTGCGGTCATGTGGCATTGGTGAACGAAACGTTCTGTCCCTATGCTTCGCACTTCCAATAAATATTATCGCTTGTAAGTGTGTTGAGGGAACCTCATGAAAAAAATAGACCTGTCGTCATGTTTGCGCAGCTGGCAAATCCTAACCATTATTGTTTTTTCTTTTTTGGCACATCAAAGCACCTTTGCTGCAAGATTATCAAATGATTCGAATATTCAAGAGATTTTAGTGAGTGCATCCCTCCAGCCTTTACCTCTGGCACAATCGGCGAACGCGGTCACCGTGATTGATCGCGAGCAATTGCGGAATAGACTGGCTTTCAACGTCACCGATTTGCTCAGAGATGTGCCTGGTGTAGCTGTTAGTCGGACTGGGGTTCTTGGCTCTCAAACGCAAGTCCGGATGCGGGGAGCAGAAGCAAATCATGTGATGGTTTTGATCGATGGCATTGAGATAAACGATCCCTCATTGGGGGATGAGGCAAATTGGGCAAATTTAAGCGCTACAGATATAGAACGAATTGAAGTGATGCGAGGCCCCCAAAGCGCTCTTTATGGCAGTGATGCGCTGGCCGGAGTGGTTAATATCCAAACTGCACGTGCGCGCAAACCAGCGACGGCCGAGCTATTTTCCGAGATGGGAAGCTTCTCCACCAATAGGTCTGGATTGAATCTTGGCTTTTCGAGTCCCGCTTTACACGCAAGACTCAGTGCCCACCATCTTGAAACCGACGGAGAGAATATTTCTCGTGCTGGCGATGAAAAGGATGGTTATCGAAACAACACAGTGAACTTGTCTGCCGGAGCACGCGTCAGTCAGAATTTAAGCCTTTCTCTAGTGGCCCGGGACCAGGAGAGCACAAATCAATTTGATGCAGATGCGGACTTTGATGGCCTGATCGAGGATCGTGATCGTGAAACTGACTCGAAGGGAACTACAATTGGCTTGACCATCAAATATAATTCTTCGGATGATCGCTGGCGGCACAGATTGGCTTTATCGAATGCTGAGTTCGACAACAATAATTTCAGTGACGGCCGAAATGATGGGGCTACCGAGTCGTCTAAAATGCGTTATCAGTATGTTGGCTCACGATTTTGGGATAGGATGGAGCAACAAGTCTCTATCCTCGTTGAGTATGACGACGAAGAATATCGGCAGTCAGGTGGATATGCCTTCGGCCCTGAAGCGAATGTTAAGGTCAAGAGGCAAACGGAAAGTCTGGCTCTAGAGTATCGTTTAGCTCCGATAGAGCCCTTCACAATAGGTGTTAGTGCCCGTCATGATGGGAATGAACGTTTTGATGATGCCGAAACTTATAGTTTAGAGGCGCTTTATCGATTAGATGTTCAAACTCGGATGAGGGGTACCTGGTCGAGCTCAATCAAAAACCCTACGTTTACGGAATTGTATGGAATATATTATGGGTTTAAAGGGAATCCAGATCTTAAGCCGGAGTCTTCTGTTGGCTGGAGCTTGGGTTTGGATCGAAATTTTACTAGATTTGACGGGTCAGTATCTCTAACTTTTTTCAAGGCAAAACTCGATGATGAAATCAAGACAATTTATGCAGCAGATTTCACTTCCACCGCAAAAAATTTCGATGGGACAAGTGATCGAGATGGGATTGAGTTCTCGACCAAAATAGAGCTAAATCCTAACATTATTCTGGCAGCTTCCTTTACCTACTCTGACTCTAGCGAGCGAAACAGTGTGAATGAAGAGGTCAGAGAACTCAGACGGCCTAAGCATATAGGAAGTTTAAATGCCACCTGGCAACCAACATCCAGCCTGATGGTGAATGCTAATTTCCAATATAATGGTAGCCAATCTGACGTCTATTTCCCCCCGTGGCCTAATCCAATGGAAACGGTGAGCATGGATGACTATACTTTGGTAAACGTGCGCGCAAATTATAAGATAAACCAAAAGCTTGACATTTTTATTCGGTTAGACAATCTCACTGACGAAAAATATGAGGATGTCTTTGGCTACCAAACACTGGGTTTCGGTTTTGGTATTGGGGCCCGTTATAGTTTCTGGGGTAAGTAACCCAATGGCGACAAGAGGCGCTAATGACCTAATGGTAATTGATGATGCTCCTCTCAATCCCACAGACCCCCTTAACCGATATTAGCGCTTTCGAGGGAGAACTATGCGCATAGTGTCGCTGCTGCCTAGTGCAACCGAATTGATTTGTGGCTTGGGACTGCAAGATTATCTAGTGGGGGTTTCACATGAATGTGATTATCCGTCGACCTTTGAAGGCTTGCCAAAATTGACATGTTCCAGAATTCCGAGTGGGCTCCCCAGCGGGGATATCGATGTGATCGTCAGTGAGCAACTGGCGAGTGATCAGATTTTGTATGATCTTGATGTACCTTTGTTAATTGAACTGGAGCCAGATCTGGTTGTTACTCAAGCGCTTTGTAATGTGTGTGCAGTATCTGGAAATGAAGTGGCTCGAGCGTTTGGCCAATTGTGCGGCAATCCTGTGCTTATAAACTTGGAGCCAACGAGTCTTGGAGAAGTTTTGGATAGCGTAATCCAGGTTTCGGTTGCAGCTGGCTGCCAAGATCGCGGAGAAAGGTATGTAAAGAAGCTAAGAAATCGAATTAAGACAGTCAGTGACAAGTCCAATGAAATTGCCAAACAGTCTAGACCACGGGTAGCACTTTTGGATTGGGTAGATCCTCTTTTCGATGGTGGTCATTGGAGTCCTGAGATAATAGCCTTGGCCGGAGGAAATCCTTGCTTAGGTGTCAAAGGCCAGCCATCTCAGAGGCGGGACTGGAGTGAGCTGATTGATGCTGGACCAGAGGTGATTCTGGTGGCGCTTTGCGGATTTGATATCGCTCGTTCTATGAAAGATGTCCGGCAATTTGTCAGTTCAAAGGGATTTTTGAGATTGAAGAAAGATGCAGGCACACGTGTTTACCTCTTAGACGGTAATGCCTATTTTAGCCGGCCCGGACCCCGATTGGTGGATGCTTTAGAGATAACTGCAAATGCTTTGTATCCCGATTTGCATGCGCTTCCCGCTGGCCTCGAACCTGCAATGGAAATCGAGACCCGAAATACTTGACTTGGAGCGTCAAACAAATGGTAGATAAAGAACAAAAACAGCGATTACATAAAAAAAAGATGGAGAAGCTTAAGAGCAGTGTTGATGCCTCCATCGCAGCAGCGGACGCGGAACGGGGTGTCTCAATCCTGCTGACAGGCAATGGTAAGGGTAAATCGAGTTCTGCGTTTGGGATGGTGATCCGTTCTCTAGGATACAACTTGCGAGCTGGCGTGGTTCAATTCATCAAAGGTGAACAGTTATCTGGCGAGGAATTATACCTTCGGGACAGGTGTCCCGAAGTTACATTTTATCAGATGGGCACAGGCTTTACATGGGATACGCAAGATCGCTCTGGAGATATCGCGGCCGCCATTAGAACTTGGGAGGAGGCTACTAAGATGCTGGTAGATCCAAGTTACAATCTGGTGGTGCTTGATGAATTGACGTATATGTTGAGCTTTAAATATCTCGATGAGGCTGAGGTTATAAGAACCCTGAAAGATAGACCGAAAGAGCAAAGCGTTATCGTTACGGGCAGAGGAGGAGGGTCGGCCTTGGTGGACTGGGCTGATACAGTATCAGAAGTAAAAGACATCAAACATGCCTATAACTCTGGCGTAAAGGCGCGAAGGGGCGTGGATTACTGATTATTTTTGAGCTGTGGTTGTTTCATTAAAAAATCGCAAGAGCTCGGGCATAAAGATTAGTGAAGTTATCTTTGATTTGAAATGAAATGGAGCTGTCAAACGAGTCTTTGTCTGATTTCTGCAGATCTATAAGTTGATTGCGATCTAGAGAATACTTTGAGAATGGGCAAAAACCACCGCAAACTGATGTTTCTTGTCGAATTAATGATATCTCTCTGTCTGCTGGAGCTAGCAGGAGCTTCCGAACTGTCCGCAATTGACGATAGCGGGACTAAGATAAGCCTTCACAGCCCAGCTACACGAATTATTGCGATGTCTCCTGATCTAACCGAAATTGTTTTTGAATTGGGTGCCGGTCATAGTTTAGTGGGGGTAGACGAGTACAGCAACTACCCCCCTGAAGCAAGCGGCATCACGCGAGTTAACAGTTCTGCATCGGCCAATTTTGAATTGATTGTTTCGTTGGAACCCGACTTGGTACTGGTTTGGAAGACCGGGAACGGCGCGAGAACAATCAGCCGATTGCGGGATCTAGGCCTGCCGGTTTTTGTTGTGGAAACTCAGAGGGTTGCGGATATTCCTGCGTTGTATCAACGACTAGGAATTCTGTTAGACAAAAAGGCCCTTGCCACACAATTGGCCGAAAAATTTTTACATGAAATAGACTTGATTCGTCAAAGTATTCATAGTCAACCAGAAATAACCGTATTTTACGAGATATGGGATAATCCATTAATGACATTGAGTGGCCAGCACATGGTCAGCGATGCTATTTCTATGTGCGGAGGAAAAAATATTTTTGAAGATATGGTTCCGATAGCTCCCCTAGTCAGCTTAGAGTCGGTTGTTGCAGCGGACCCTCAGGTGATTATTACGAGTGGTTCTATAGAAGGGCTACAAAACTGGCGCTCTAGATGGGCGGTTTGGAGTGGTATGACGGCTGTAGAAAAGCAACATCTCTACATGGTCGCCCCAGATTTGTTGCTGCGTCAGTCTGGCAGGCTTATAGAGGGAATTAGATCTCTCTGTGAGAAAATGCTCGAGGCGCGGTCTAAGAGATGACCACAGCGCCACAAGCTGACCAATCGAAGGATTTTTGCTCAATTAATTTTGGCTGGCCACCGACAAAGTTGCCGGCGGCTGCGCTCAGGCTTGCTCCTTAATCTTAAGGCATAGAAACCAAGCTCGATCGGTGGTAGCTATATGTCGTAACCCCTCTCGCTGTACTCAAGTACATCGAGACCACTGGTCTCCTCCTCTTCATCTACTCTGAGTCCCAAGAAGTTGTCTACTAGTTTTAGCAAGATCCAGCTAACAACGGCCGTATAAACAAAGGTTGCTGAAATGCCTGTAAGTTGCACTAGAACTTGTGACGACATTGTCATACCCTCTGAGTAGCCTTGGCCACTAAACATTCCCAATTGATCGGATGCGAAAATTCCGGCAAATAAAGTGCCCAACATGCCTCCAACACCATGAACTGGGAATACGTCAAGGGAGTCATCGATAAGGAATTTCTGCTTGATCGCTTGTGTCGCGTAATAACAGACAATACCGGCACTCAATCCTATAACTAGCGCTCCTCCCGGACCAACAAATCCAGATGCTGGTGTTATGGTTCCCAACCCAGCCACCACTCCAGTTATTGCTCCCAGTGCGGATGGTTTGCCAAACTTGAGCCATTCCATCTTCATCCAAGCCAAAGCGCCAGCTGCTGCAGAAATGTGAGTAACTAACATGGCCATGCCTGCATCGCCATTGGCGGCAAGTGCTGATCCTGCGTTAAATCCAAACCACCCTACCCACAGCATTCCTGCTCCAGTTATTGACATGGTCAGATTGTGAGGTGGCATAGCCTGATTTGGAAATCCGGTTCGGTTGCCTATGACCAAGGCCGCTACCAGGGCTCCAACACCCGCTGTCATATGAACCACAGTCCCGCCGGCGAAGTCTAGTAGTCCCAGATCTCCTAGCCAGCCGCCGCCCCAAACCCAATGCGTGACGGGTGCGTAAACTGTTATTAGCCAAAGTCCACTGAATAGCATCATAGCACTGAATCGCATTCGCTCGGCAAAAGCACCCACGATGAGGGCAGGTGTGATAATTGCAAAAGTCATTTGAAACATTGCAAATACTGATTCCGGAATATCGCCCGACAAAGAATCCTCTGTTATTTTGTTCATCAAGAAATTGTCGAAGTTTCCTATCAACCAGTTGGACGATCCTCCGTCTCCGAATGCTAGACTGTACCCCACTAATAACCATAGGAGCGATGCTAGACAGCAAACGGAGAAACACTGCACGAGGACCGATAGCACATTTTTGGATCGCACTAGACCCCCATAAAACAGTGATAATCCCGGTATAGTCATGAACAGGACTAAGGCAGTAGATGTCAATATCCATGAGGTATTTGCCTCGTTGAGATTGTTCGCAGCAGCTGTGGGAGCAATCAACGCAACCAGATATAGAAGAAACCTAAGTCGAAGAACATATAAATGAAAAGACATTTAGCTGACCCCCCTTCAAATTTTCGTTATTTTCGGTTTATATATCGTAATAGGGAACTTAATGCATTACTTAAAGCGCCAAATGCCTCTACTAATTAGAGACTTGCACTGGCTTGGTGCTTTTTTTTATTTTTTTGAACGTCATGCACTTATATGAAGCGTTTTGTCTTAATGAAAAATTTCTTAGTATAGTTAGAGCTCTAAATGAGACAGAAAGACTGGGAAAGTAGCCTTTACAACTGTTGGCGAAAAAATTGATAGAGATAGGTGTAGTTTTTTAACAAGAGATAGAGAATGGTTTTCAGGCCATACTTACATATAATTATTTTGATTCTTCTCGCTTTGACGGGCTGTATAAGCTCCGCTATTTGGGTTGGTACAGAGATTGTTCGGCAAGGAGAACCAGCGCCTGAAAGCGATCAAGAATATGAAGATTTAGCCGCTTACTTAGAATCCTCTGTTGATACAATTTACTCTGTGCAATTGGGAGCGTACTCGAATAAAGAGATAGCGCTGAATTCGCTAGATCGGTTTGGTTCTCTAGATGAAGAGCTATGGATTTACGAGACGAAAAGTAATGGGAAAGCATTGATATTGATCTTGTATGGGCGATTCGCGCAAAGATCGGCAGCCGTTGAAGCAGCAGATCAGTTGAAAAGCTTGCATCCAGACATTGAATTTTGGCTCCGTGCTTTGTCTAAAAAAAGTCTGCAAACCTCATAACTTAATTTCAATAATGGCGAGAATGAGTCTGACAGAGCAAGTCAAGCGATCCGAATCATCCGATAGCTTAATCTGCCAGACTTGAGAACGTCTTCCAAGGTGAACAGGTTTTGCTGTCCCCGTCACCAAGCCAGCTGAAACTGGTCGAAGGTGGGTAGCACTAACATCTTGACCAACACATCGGTATTGATTTTGATCGACCACATGGCTACCCGCTATACTGCCCAGTGATTCAGCCAAGACCACATTTGCTCCTCCATGGACTATTCCATAAGGCTGGAATGTTCGAGAGTGCGCTGGCATGGTGCCTCTGATAAAATCATTGCCTACTTCACTAATGTTGATCCCGAGATGCTGGTCAATTGTCCCGATATTTAGTTTCTGATTGATATAGTCAGGATTCGGCCTTGTAAACCATATGGATTGCATTCTAGTCTTTCAGTCTCCGATGTTTCATTCGTTTTGGTTGGGCGTCTATTCCGTTGCGGTTAACGAAATCTTCGTGATATTGGCTAAAACATCCTTCAAAAAAAACAATATCACCATCGTCTTCATAAGCTAGCGTATGAGTGCAGACTCTATCGAGAAACCAGCGATCATGAGAAATTACCATTACACATCCTGGGAATGAAAGAATTGCTTCTTCCAGCGCCCTTAGGGTTTCAATATCTAAATCATTAGATGGTTCATCGAGCAGCAATACGTTAGCGCCCTGTTTTAGAGTATTTGCTAGGTGCAGTCTACCGCGTTCACCTCCAGACAGTTTGTCTACCGGCTTTTGCTGATCAGAACCCTTGAAATTAAACCGTCCCACGTAGGATCTGGATGATACTTCATAGTTGCCAATCTTAAGAACGTCGAGTCCATCGGAGATTGCTTCCCACACATTTTTGGAGCCATCCAATTCTTCACGGCCTTGTTCCACATATGCAATTTTAACTGTTTCTCCGAGGGCTATTCCCCCGCTGTCGGGGTTCTCTATTCCTGAGATCATCCTAAAGAGCGTCGATTTTCCTGCACCATTCCCTCCTACAATTCCGACTATTGCTCCTTTTGGGATTGAGAGTGACAATTTATCTATCAGTAAATTGCTATCATAGCTTTTGCATACTTTGTCGAGCACGATGACCTTGTCTCCTAACCGCTCTCCAGGCGGAATGTAAATTTCATTGGTCTCATTTCGTGATTGGAATTCTTGCGAACTTAGATCGTCAAATCTTGCAAGCCTTGCTTTGTTTTTTGCCTGTCTACCTCGAGGATTTTGTCTTACCCATTCTAGCTCTTGTTTTATTGCTCGCTTTCTGGATTCCTCTTGTTTAGATTCCACTTCTAAACGTTTTTCTTTCGCTGAAAGCCAGTCAGAATAGTTTCCCTGATAAGGTATTCCGTGGCCTCTATCCAGTTCCAATATCCACCCGGCGACATTGTCTAAAAAGTACCTATCATGAGTAACAGCAACCACTGTACCCGAAAATTCTTCTAAGAACTTTTCGAGCCATTGCACAGACTCAGCATCCAAATGATTTGTTGGTTCGTCCAGCAAAAGCATATCTGGCTTAGATAACAACAAGCGGCATAAGGCAACGCGCCGCTTTTCTCCCCCGGACAGTGAGAGGACGTCAGCATCCCATGGCGGTAATCGAAGCGCTTCGGCAGCGATATCTAACCTGTTATCAAGATTGTGCGCATCAGTAATCTCGATTATTGCCTCAAGTTCTTCCTGCCTTTTTGCTAGCGCGTCAAAATCAGCATCTTCAGAGGAATAGTCCAGGTAAACTTGTTCTAGTGCATTTAAGGCATCTAAGGCTTCCTGGACACCCTCTTCAACGTTACCCCTAACCGACTTTTTTGGATCGAGCTCGGGCTCTTGAGGGAGATACCCTATCCGAATACCTGGCATCGGTCTCGCTTCACCTTGAATATCGTCATCTAAGCCAGCCATAATTTTTAATAGGCTAGATTTTCCGGATCCATTCAGGCCTAGTACTCCAATTTTTGCTCCTGGAAAAAAAGAAAGAGAGATATCTTTAAGTATTTGGCGTTTCGGTGCTACCACCTTGCCGACCCGATTCATTGTGAATACATATTGCGCCATATCAAGTTTCTCGAATTATCAGCAGGTTACCAGTCACAACTTTATTCGCATGGACACAGCTTCTGAGGCTGATTTTTGCCAGCGCTTTGCAGGAAAATATGTGAAATGAGTGTTACTGTACATATCGCACATTATATTGAGAACTACTGTGCATGACGAGCGCGGAGTAGAAAAGTTTGTTTGACTCATAGGTGGCATCGCAAAACTTTATCTCTAAGTAGTCTCACTTTCCGTCTTGCTCATGACTTGGGCTCAAAATAAATTGCATCAGTTATGTGATTTTTTTACGGGAGTTTCGTCTAATACCTCGAACGATACGCCTGCATTAGCCTGAAGCCTGCTAAGAAGAGCCTCACCCATACTCGTAGAGGGTGTCCAGAATCCGCCAGGTGTTTTTCCCCGGGGTGTGCCTGCGAGGCAAAGCGCAGATTGGGCAGCCATTTTCGCGGTGCTCCCATAGCCCGGATCGCGATCACCTGTGACCTTGACTGCAAGCCGTTGCCCCTTGTCGTTTCTGCCCAAAAACCTGATGTCAAAATATCCTTGCAGCTGACTTTCCTCGTCGGGTCCCTGACCCGGAGCTGGAAGAAAAAGCTTGGTTATGATGAAACGAGTGGGCCGGAAAAATAGTAGGGCGGCAGCTAAAGAAAGTCCTATGAAAATAAGCACTGCAGATAAAAGGCCCCGAAAGCCAGATCCTGTCAACATGGCTTCATTGTAGGTAAACGGTTTGTCACCATGACTGTTTTCCGAGATGCTATTTGAGCGGAGGACGACCCGAGTATTGGTAGCTTCCATTACAAACGGAGTGGTCCATGATTTAAATTCACTATCATACCTGGGGAAAGGGAATCTTTGTTTGCCCATTGGTCGTTTTGGTCTTTCCTGACACAGTTGGTAGGGATCCATTGACTCCCTGCGGACAACTGAGTTGTCTCGCAAAGCGTCCATAAACCCTAGAATGCTGGCAACGGTGCCGCCTGACACCCCGCCTCGAACTGCGGCCACCCGCATTTTGATGTTTGGAAGAAGGCTGGCATATTTGTTTTTCGATTCTTTTTGCAAAAAGTAAACACCCAAATCAGATGGAATAGAGTCAAAGGCGCAGCAACTAACTAGTCGCGCCCCTGTTCGTTGGGCTAGACCCTCATATTTGACAAGCATTTCTTTTAGCCAATGTGTCTCACCAGTAATATCGCAGTAATCTGTGCCAGTCTCTGCGCAGGCCTTTACTAGTTTTTCGCCATACATTGCATAGGGCCCAACGGTGCTGAGGATAAGACGAGCTTTTTGACACAGACGGCGCATGTCCTCGTACTGCATCGCATCGGCGGTAATCATGGGAATTTTCTTACCTTTGATGCTCAGGTGCTTTTGGAGTGAGCTGAGCTTTTGTTCTGATCTTGCAGCGATAGCCCAGGAAATCTCTTTAGATCCTGACAGATGCTCTGAAAGATACCCTGAAATAATTTTACCGACAAAGCTGGTTGCACCAAAGACGACGACATCAACTTTTTTGCTAGACATGTGATTTTTTTGTCTCAAAGTATTGTGCTATTTAATTATATCTGCATTATGGAGTTTATGTTGCCTATCTTATACTCTTTCAGAAGATGCCCCTTTGCCATTAGGGCACGCATGGCCATTTTTATCGCCGACGTTAAAGTAGAAATTAGAGAAGTTAAACTATCTGCCAAACCTCTGGATATGCTGGCGTTGTCCTCTCGCGGCACAGTTCCGCTTCTTCAGCTCAGTACTGGGGAGATTATCGAGGAGAGCCTAGAAATAATGATCTGGGCACTCGGCAAGCATGACCCGGCCCGATGGCTTGATGATTATAACGGAGTTTCTCGAGCATTGGTCGCAGAAAATGATTCGACATTCAAGAAGCATTTGGACCGTTACAAATATTGGCAACGACATCCTGAACAAACCCAGTTGCAGGCTCGGAGAGCGGCTGAATTGTTTGTAATGAATCTGGAACACTTGTTAGATGGGTCAGAATACCTTTTTGGAAATTCAGCAAACTTGGCTGATATTGCGATTTTTCCATTTATCAGACAGTTTTCTGCCGTTGATCCCACGTGGTTTGAGACGGCACCCTTCCCTCATTTGAGAAGCTGGTTAAACCGACTCTTAACTGACAATGTTTTCATGAAATCCATGCAACGGAATCCACCATGGCGAGATGGTGATCAGGCCTGTTATTTCCCGCCTTAAAGAGTGGCCATGCTTTTTGCGGCAAGAGCCTTTGTAGAAGATATCTTTTAGCAGATGAGGATGGACGCCTTTAGAAGAGATGTCTTTAAATTATAATGTTATTAGTATGAAATGGAATGTTTGAGAGATGAGTAAATGTTTGGATTTTTTGAGAGGGGTATAGATCCTTTTCCGCCGGAGGATGCTGGCAAGCCGCCAGACACTGTTTATGCGTTCTGTAGATTTTATACTAAGGGCCTTGAACCTTGGTTGATCCTGATGGCGTTTCTAACTGCTATTCTTGCTGTAGCAGAAGCGTTGTTGTTTGGCGT
>MDTD01088582.1_pt1 | contig 17609 bp, 18 predicted proteins | sample 811221 | NCBI WGS metagenome assembly MDTD01 (sample SAMN05326646, study PRJNA326480) | marine metagenome | isolation source: seawater | place: Pacific Ocean: South West | collected 2011 | reverse complement strand
TTAATTTTTTATAGTGAAAATATATCCAAAAGACATACCTGTACCAAAGCTTCATCAATACTTATTAGGATCTGTTGGTCCAAGACCTATTGCTTTTGCATCTACCATTGATTCTGAGGGTAGAGATAATTTGGCTCCGTTCAGTTTTTTTAATGTATTTAGTGCGAATCCTCCAATTTTAATTTTTTCACCTGCAAGGTCAGGTAGAACAAATCTAACTAAAGATACCTACAATAATGTTAAATCTATTCCAGAAGTAGTAATCAATCTTGTTAACTTTTCAATTGTTCATCAAATGAGTTTGGCAAGTTCCCCATATGACCCCGGAGTTAGTGAGTTTGTTAAAGCAGGTTTTACTGCTGTAGAATCAGAAACAATACAGCCAAAAAGAGTTAAAGAATCGCCGGTTCAGTTAGAGTGCAAAGTCAATGACGTGATTGAACTTGGACATAAAGGAGGTGCCGGAAATTTAATTATTTGTGAGGTTCTGTGTATGCACATTGATGATTCGATTTTAGCAGATGATGGTACGATTGATCAGCATAAAATTGATTTGGTGTCAAGAATGGGTGGAAATTGGTATTGTAGAGCTGATCAAAACTCAATGTTTGAGATTCAAAAACCAATTATAACAAAAGGTATAGGAATAGATCAAATTCCTTCAGATATAATGAGTAGCAAGATATTAAGTGGAAATGACTTGGGGCAACTTGGAGGAATTGAAAACTTGCCAGACGAAACAGATGTTAATGAATATAAGCTTATTGAGTTAAGTGATTTATTTATGGACTTAGAGGACCAGCCTAAAAAATTAGAAGAAGCCCTACATTTGTCTGCAAAAAAACTTTTAGAAAACAACAAAACAGAAGAGGCTTGGAAAACTCTTTTGTCTTTTAATAACGGTTAAAAAATAAAATATGAGCTTAAAGATAGCAGGAACAATAACAAAAATCCTAGATATAGAGGGTGGTGTTAGTAAAAATGGAAAAGAATGGAAAAAACAAGGCTTTATAATTGATACTGGTGCCGAATACAACCCTCAAATTTGTTTTAGTCTTTTTGGTGAAGAAAAAATTGCAATTTTAAATTCTTTTTCTGAGGGTCAAATGGTTGATGTTTCTTTTAATTTATCAACAAGAGAATATAATGGAAAGTATTATCATAATGTTGATGCTTGGAGAATAGAGGCTAAAGAAAACGGAAATGGAATCCCAGCTGGTGGACCATCTCCTATTTCATTAGAAGCAGAAATAGAAAGTTCTTCAAAAAATGAAACAATTGTCGACGAGGAAAGTGATGATTTACCTTTCTAAATTCAATTTTTTTTCTTGGATTTTATTGGTTTTAACACCTTTCTATTCTTTTGTACAGATAACACTTGATTCAACTGATTTCGCATCAAGCGGCGACACTGTTCGAATTAGCGAGGCTTCGCCTGTATTGACAGGTTACGATGCTACAGGAGCAAATTATTCTTGGGATTTTAGTTCATTAATTCCTGAGACTCAAGAGTTGAAAAGCTATTTGTCTATGTCAACCGTTCCTATCCTTGTAAACTTTTCTTTCGGAGCTTTTGCTTCTTCAGAATACCAAGCAAGCTATCATACAGAATCAACTGATATTCCTGTAGATGCGCTTAATAATTTTTTACCTGTAAATGTCGAAGCACTTTATGCATATTCAAAAATATCAGACAGTTCTATTAATTCTTTAGGTTATTCATTAATGGTCGATGGTCAGGGTGTGCCTTTCAGTTCTGATACAATTGAGACAAAATATTCATTACCCTTACAATTTAATCAAATTGATAGTTCTGTTGGATATACAAATGTTGACTTAAATCCTTTTGCTGATTTAAAATTTATTCAGCGCAGAAATAGAACAACTGAAGTAGATGGTTGGGGAACGATTACAACACCCTATGGAACGTTTTCTGCTTTAAGAATTAAGCATGAAATAATTGAAATAGATTCTTTGTATCAAACCTTTTCAGGTACTGGCTCTTGGACTGCACTTCCGGAGTTATACATAGTTGAGTATGAATGGTGGTCAAAGGGAGAAAAATATCCAATTTTAAAAGTGGTTGTAAATGAAGTATCAGGAAATGAAGTGATTCAGTCAGTTAAGTATAGAGATATATACAGGGGTCTTGATGCATCGATAATTAGCATAGAAAATGATTTTATTGATGTGTATCCAAATCCCACAAACGGAAAAGTTTTTTATCATTCTGAATTACCAATACAGTCTGTATCTTTAAAAACAGTTCAAGGAAAAAAAATAATAAATAAATCAGAGGTTGATTCAATTTCCGGATCAATAGATCTTTCTTTAATTAATCCTGGAGTTTATTTTTTAATTTTTGATTTAAATAATTCTTTTTATTCAAAAAGGATTATTATTAATTGATTTTTTATTTTTGATTAGGCAAATCAGTCTATCGCTGTCTGTTTATTCAGAGAGAGGAAAGTCTGGGCAGCACAGAGCATCGTACTTCCTAACGGGAAGGTAAATAAGAAGTGATTTTTATTTAACAGAAAGTGCCACAGAAAGGAAAACTACTTTGATTTGTTCAAAGAAAAGGTGAAAAGGTGAGGTAAGAGCTCACCAGCCTAATGGTAACATTAGGTGCTAGGTAAACCTTACGAGCTGAAAGACCAAGTAAACTAGTGATTGAGGGTTGCTCGTCCGATACTAGAGGGTAGGTTGATTGACCTTAGTTGTGAAATTAAGGCTAGATTAATGATAGACGGCTTTTATAGAGCTACAGAACCCGGCTTATGATTTGCCTTTTTTACTTTAATTATATTATTTATTAAGGTAACATTTTAGCTACAGATGCGTTAAATTATTTTATTGGATATTAATTATTACTAATTTTGTAAAAAATTTAAATTATGAATAAGAAAAGCTTTATTGTACCTCATGATTTTACTTCGGTTGGTGATATTGCACTTGAACATGCAATAGCAGTAGCGGATCCTTTAGATGCCCAGATTTTTTTGTTACATGTTGTGGCAAAAGAAAAAGACATCAGAGATGCTGAAAAAAATCTTGAAAAGGTATGTGATAAGTTTAAAGACAGTAAAATTCAGCTAATTCCGTATGTCAGAAGAGGAAGTATTTTTGAAGATATAGGTGATTTTGCTGCTGAACATCATGCAGAATTAATTTTTATGGGTACTCATGGAGCAAAAGGTTGGCAACATTTAACGGGAAGCTATGCTTTAAAAGTTGTTACTAGTTCAAGTGTCCCATTTATAATCGTGCAAGATAAATCAATAAAACAAGATGGATACAGTGATATTGTTGTGCCAATGGACCTAAATAAAGAAACAAAGCAAAAATTAGGAATGGTTGCAAATTTGGCTCAATATTTCAATTCACGTGTTCATGTGTTGGTTCCAGAAGAATCAGATGAGTTTTTAAAGCATCATGCTCAAGCAAATATCCAGTTCGCAAAAAAGTTTTTCAAACAAAGAGAAGTTAAGATGGAACATCTTTTTATTAACAAAAATGATTTTGATATGGAAGTGGTTAAATATGCTGTTTCCGTTAATGCTGATTTGTTAGCAATTATGAATTTAAATAGATCTGGAGTTATGGGAGTAATTGGCAGCAATTATGAGCAGCATTTGATTACAAATGATGCCAAAATTCCTGTTTTGATTGTTAACCCAATTGATCAAGGTCCAGCGAGAGGGTATTCAACAGCATTTGGATAAGAATAAAAAAGAAATTATCATGAATATTTAAAGGGTTGTATTATACAGCCCTTTTTTATTTGTTTATTATAAAAAAACCTGTTTTTACCTTCATTAATAACAAATATTTACAGGGATTAACCAAAAAAAGGGAGGCTTTTGCCTCCCTTAACATTTATAAAAAATTTGAATTACTTAACTATCAAGTTTTTAATTGCAATAGAGTTATTTGATGTTAATTTAATAACATAAACACCACTATTGAAGTTAGCTGTATTTACGGAAATATCTCTGACACCAGCAGATGATTTAGAAGTCGTAGTATAAACTTCTTTTCCTGCAAGGTCAGTAATCACAATAGTAACATCTTCATTTTCAGCAGTAAAAGATATGTTTGCCTCATCCGATGTAGGATTTGGATATACAGATAAATCAAAATTATTTTCAATCTCATTAATTGAAGTATAATCTTGGAAGTTAAGTCTAACCATTGGGGTTGATGTAGTGTAATAATTAGTTTGACCAGATGCCCAATCTCCTTCGTATGTCACAAATGATGTTTGAGGAGAAGAAGTTCCAGCTGTACTAATTACAACGCCATTTCCAGTAGCACCAGCTGAAGCATGAACAGTTGCATAACACATATCTCCTGCTACCACAGGATAAGGAGTTCCAAATAAAAATGGTATTGTTTTAACTGAACCAAGGTCTGATGATTCTATGTTTTGGTAATCAGATTCGCTTGCATAAACAAATTCTCCTCCAACTACATCATAAACCCATAATTTAACAATATATTCAGCACCAACTTCAGCAGAATTATGAAAACGAACATCAATAGCTCCAATATCTCCATTTGCAAAAATGTCAAATACGTTACCGGTTTCAAATTCAGAGCTATTTTGACCGGGATCGGCTAATCCATCAGGTGTACCATTGTCTCTTGCATATATGTAATCTGTCACTTCAAAACTTATATCATCTAAGACGTTATTTGTCGGAATATCATCTGTTGAGTCTGAACTAATTGTTCTTGTTGCATTGTAAACTCCAGTTGCTGAAGGGACAAAAGATGGAGCTGCAACTAGAAATGCAGTGTCTAAAGGAGCAAGAGAAGCGACTACTCCTTGAGAAGTATTTTGCCCAGAATTGATATCTATATCTAGTGTAACGTTGGATTGATTATTCATCCCTTCATTTACTACATCAGCAGTAAATTCAACATTAGTAATCTGAGAATTTGCAACCTGATAGTATGGCATAACAGGCCCCCATCCGCCAACAGAACCCCAAGATTGATTGGCTAAATTAAGATCATTGTCTGGCATTGATGTGATTTTGATGTCGTCAAGATACCAGCCATAGGTAATCCAAACATTTGGATTTGATGCAGATCCTGGAAAGTTGGTGGTCCAAGAGAATCTTAAATAAAAGGGTTGAGGATTTGCTCCTAGGATTCCAGATAAATTAACACTTTTAGTCATCGGATTTGCATAAGCGGAACCACCAGATGAAGATAGAACAGGTTGATCTAAATTGTCATCGATAGTAATGTAAGTAATATTATCATAACTTATTTGAACTTCTTGTAAATCATTAAATCTTGCCCCATATTGTTCAAATTCTAAAATAGCCATATTTGAACCACCAAGTGCAGTCAAGTCAATAGGGTTGGCCGTAGTTAAAGTGTAAATAACACCTAATTGTTGTGTTGCGGGGTTTACAGTAGGATCCCCATTAACTAATTCAGCATAGTTTCCTCCTGATGTTGATGTGATGCCACCACCTGACCACCAACCATCACTAACTGAATTGATGTTCCACCCAAAGTCAATTCCAGACTGACCATCATTGTCAATAACCCATAAAGAAGTATCGTCAAAATCATCAGACCATAAAACCTGACCGAGGCCTTTGACATTGTTTAAGTTTGATTTGTCTTGGCAATTAATTTCATAATCATTGAGAATGCATGGATGTGCAATGTTTTTCTGTGCAAAACCATTAATAGTTATGCAGAATAAAGAAGTAAAAAGTAAAATGTTTTTCATAGTATTATTTTATATGGTCTAAATTTAGGGAAAATTTATTTTAAAAAGAACTTTGATCCTTAAGAAATGGCAGCTTAGACCTTAGCAATTTCAATGTTTCAATGTTTATCGTTTTAGTAAGGACCAATTCTTCATTCTTGTTTGAGCAAATAATTTCTCCATTTGCATCACAAATTAGACTATCTCCAGAATGATTTATGTTGTTTTTATCATTACCAACCCTATTAACTCCTGCAACAAAAGATTGATTTTCAATTGCTCTTGATATTAGGAGTGACTTCCAATGATTGCGTCTTTTTTCAGGCCAGTTTGCAACATAAATCATGAGGTCATAATTTGGTGTTTCATCAACACCAATACTATTAAGAGAGATTAATGGGAATCGAAGATCATAACAAATTTGTAGATTTATCTTCCAACCTAAATATTCGACGATTTTTGCTTTTTGACCGGCTGTAAAAAAAAGATGCTCATCTGCCATTCCAAAACTTTTTCTTTTATCGTAATGTTCAATTCTACCAGATGGAAAAACAAACACCCCCCTATTATAAAAGTTATTTCCATCTTTTATGATTAAACTTGTATAAAATGCAGCATTTTTTTTAGCCGACCATTTTTTTAGCCATTTTAACCCTTTAGAATTATCCATTTCTTCGGCAAGATGTTTGACATTCATGCTGAATCCAGTGTGAAACATTTCTGGAAGAACAATAAGCTGGCTTTTGTTGATTGAATTTAAAAAAAGCTCATATTTAGAAAAGTTATGTTCTTTACTTTCCCATTTTTGATTGACTTGAATTAATGAAATGGTTAAATCTTGCATAACAATTCTGTTGCTTTAATTAATGTTGTGTCGTCTTTAGCAAAGCAAAAGCGAATCATTTTATGGTCATCCATATTTTTGTAGAATCCAGATACCGGTATTGCTGCCACATTGTGTTCTCTGATCAGATATTCCACAAATTTAACATCACTCTCATTGGATATTTTTGAATAACAAGCTAATTGAAAATAGGTGCCATCGCATGGCATTAGGTTAAATCTTGAGTTTTTCATTTTATAAGAAAATAAATCCCTCTTTTTTTGATACATATTTTTTATATCAATTGGGTTTGCTTTTTTTAAATAGGTGTTAAGTGCGTGTTGAGCTAAGCTATTAACTGCAAAAACAAGATACTGATGAACCTTAAGTATTTCTTTCATGATTTCGTCTGAAGCAACAAGATATCCAATTTTCCAACCTGTAATGTGTAGTGTTTTTCCAAAAGAAGAAACTGAGATGCATTTTTCAAATATATTTTTTCTTTGATGAACAGAAATATGCTTTTTTTCAAAACTAATAAATTCATATACTTCATCTGAGAGTACAAGAGCTTTTGGAAATTTATTCATGATCTCTTCTAGCTTTTCAAAATCAGATAAACTCCAGTTCCTTCCAGATGGGTTGTGAGGCGTGTTAATAATGATCATTCTTGTTTTAGAATTAAACACCTCTTCAATTTTACCCCAATCTGGTAAAAATGAGTCATTTAACTTAATTCGAATCGGTTTTGCTTCGCAGAGTAAAACGGGTACTTCATAGCAGTCATAACTTGGGTCTAAAATAATAACTTCATCTTCTTTTTTCACCAAAGCTTGAATACACGTGTAAATTCCTTGAGTTGCACCAGCTGTTATTAATATGTTTTTGATCTTTAGGCTTCTATTATATTGATTTAAGATGATGTGTTTAATTTTTTCTCTAAGCTCTTCAAGACCTTGCATCGGACAATATTGATGGGTGTCTTTTTTTGAGACTTCATTCATGGCGTCTATTAAATTTGGATCTACGGGGAAATTTGGGAAGCCCTGAGCTAAATTTATAGAATTGTTTTCTTTTGCCATTTTAGAGACAACAGCAAAAATAGAAGTGCCAACCCCTGGAAGTTTACTTTTATTCATTAGATAGATTTAAATACGTTTATTTTTTAATCTCATTGATAAGAAAATCTATAATCGGATCTGTATTGTTTATGTGGTCATTAATATTAGGTGCAATATAGATATCAGGGCGTATAGGTATTTCTGAATAAACAAAGTTTTTTGTTAAGTTGTTTCTTATGGTTGAAATTACAACAGCTAATTTCGTGTTTTTTAAATATGTAATTCTCGGATTACCCCATGTGCCAGTATAAGGGCCCATGCATGGTTCGCCTAGAACTAAGCCGCGATTACTTTTCATAAACCATGAAGCAAAATCAACACTTGCAGAAATTGACATTCCATTAATTGCCAAATAACAAACCCCTTTAAACTTTATCTTTTCATTATATGAATAGTTATTGAATTCATGTAAGGTATCAATATGTCCAAATTCAGAGTTTAAAAAATCACAGTCAGCTTTCGATTTGGGGTCTTTTTCGTACTTGCATTTTAATTGTAAAATGATTTTTTGAAAAAAAGAAAGGTTGGTGTAATCGTCTAAAAAGCTCCTTTTGGCAATAATGTTTTTATATCTTGGCACATCTGTTGTGTCGATATATTTCATAATTGCATCAACGTAATAAAAGTAACCGCCAGGATTGTTTCTTAAATCAATTAAAACATTTTTGATGTTTTCTTTTTTGACACGTATGAAAAAATCATGAATATTATTTTCGTATTCTTTTCTTTTGTTAGGTGAAAAAGTTCCAATAGATAATACACCAAGATGCTCAAAGTTGTTGTTCATTTTAACAAAAGAATATTTGGTCTCGGGCGGTTCGCCCCATGTGTGTTTTTTAAAATAACGCCTTCGTTCTTTTGGAGATAATGTTGGAAGTGTAGTTGAAAGAGTGTCTCCATTTAAATTTATATGTTTCACACTTACGGAGTCAGACGTTTCAAAATCATGGCATAAATTAAATATAAACCCCATTAAATAGGTTGCGTAATGGCTTTTTGCATTTTTAGAGTCTCCTTCATTTATGGCAAAAATCAAAGAAAGTTTGTGAAGGCTATCGGCGGTTAAATTATGAATTTTAATGACTTCATGATTTTTTGGAATAACATTATCAATAAAGTTTTCAGTATAAAATTTAGAGTCAATTTTCTTTAATAAAAAAGGAAAAAGACGATGTCTTTTTTTAAACTCCCAAAGTGTTAAGTCAGGGTCAAGAGATGTATGGGAATCTTTTAAAAGACTTAACCAAGATGCAGTAATTTTACTGAATTCAAAAAAAGTTTTGGGTTTTTCACACTGTTTAAGTGCTTTTAAATATTGTTGATCCCATTTTTCTTTCGAGCAAAAAACAAATGGATTAGGATGTGCGAGCAAAATTTTTTTATAAAGCTCCTCTAAGTCCTCCTGCAAAAGCTCAGGACATATTTTACTTGTATTAATTTTTGTTTTTTTGTTCTTAAGCGAAAACTTATCAGAGCAAGAAATATCTTGAGTGTAAAAAAACCATGGGAGACATAAAACAAAAAATATGAAAAAAAAAGAAGGCCTGCTTTTTACCAATTTAAACATAGCCTTTTTCCTTGGCCCAGCTACTAAGTTGAGCAGCATTCGGCATGTCAAGTTTTTTTAGAATATTGTGTCGGTGAGTTTCAACTGTTCTGTGAGAAATAAAAAGTTGTTCAGCAATTTCTTTTGAAGTGAATCCTTTGGAAATCAACTTAACAATTTCTATTTCTTTCATTGTTAATTCCTTCTTAGTGTCACCTGATTGTACATTAAGAAGAGAGGTGAAATATCGATCTTTAATATCAGACCCAATAATAGTCTCTCCCTTGTAAACACTATGAATGGCTTCAATCAACTCTGTTTTGTTAGTGTTTTTTGTTAAGTACCCTTTGGCTCCAATTGATAAAAACTTTTTAACGTATGTAATATCATCATGAAGAGACAGACCTATAACTCTTGTTTTAGGCATGCTGTCATTTATTTTCTCGGTAGCATCAAAACCAGAGCCTGCCCCAAGGTTAATGTCCATTAATACTATATCTGGTTTATATGAATGTGCCATTGAATAGGCATCATCTACATTGTCCGCAAGACCAACTACTTGAATATTTGGTGCATCTTTAAGTAAAGATGACCATGCTTCACCAATTAATTTATGGTCATCTACGATAAGAACTTTAATTATTGAATCCATATTTTATTCGAAAATAAGGAATTTATGCGTTCAATGCTTCAGCTCCACCAACAATTTCTAAAATTTCATTGGTAATAGCAGCTTGTCTCGCTTTGTTATAGCTTAATTTCAATTCTTTTTGCAATTCTGAAGCATTATCAGTCGCTTTATGCATTGCGGTCATTCTTGCACCATGTTCTGCCGCATGTGAGTCTAGCAATGATTTGAAAAGTTGTATTTTTAGAGATTTAGGAACTAATTCAGTTACAATCTCTTCTTTTGACGGCTCGAATAAATAATCATTATTTGCCCCAGAAGTTTTTTCAGGAGGTAATATAGGTAGAAGCTGCTCAACTTCAATTGATTGAGTTGCTGCATTTACAAATCTGTTGTAAACAATTTCTACTTTGTCAAATTCTCCAGAGCTAAATAAATCCATTAAGTTTTGTGCTATTATAGCAGTATTTTCAAAAGATAAAACTGAAAAAATATCTTCAACAGGATCAATGGTATCATTTGAATAATAATAATCTCCCTTTTTTAAGACATCTTTTATTTTTTTTCCCAGACAAACAACCCTTACAGAACTATTGCCATTTTCATATTCTTTGGTTAAAGTATTTACTCTTTTTATAATGTTGTTATTAAAACCACCACAAAGCCCCCTGTTGGATGTTATTCCGATAATTAAAATCTTTTTAAGGTCACGTTGTTCAGAGTATGCATTTTCAGACATATCCAAGGTAGCACTTAGATTCTTTAAAATATCTTGCAGCTTTTCTGAGTATGGACGCATTTGAGTAACTGCATCTTGTGCTCTTTTTAATTTCGCAGCAGAAACCATTTTCATAGCAGATGTTATCTGCATAGTTGAAGTTACTGAGGTAATACGGTTTCTTATTTCCTTTAAGTTAGCCATAACAAAATTTTAAATACAACAAATATCTTTTAATACTTATCAGCTAAATCTAAAGCAACTTTTTTAAGAATACTTGTTTCTGCATCAGTATATTTACCTGATTTTAATGCTGTTAGTGTATCGATATGACTGTTTTCTAATATTGAAAGGTATTCATTTTCAAATTCTTTAACCTTATTTAGAGGAACTTTTTGCATTAATCCATTTGTTCCAACATAAATTATAGCAATTTGTTTTTCTACTGGATATGGATCACCTTCTTTTTGTTTAAGAATTTCAACGTTTCTAGACCCTTTATCTAATACAGCTTTTGTAGCAGCGTCAAGATCAGACCCAAACTTAGAAAATGCCTCTAGTTCTCTGTATTGTGCCTGGTCAAGCTTAAGAGTACCTGAAACTTTTTTCATTGACTTAATTTGTGCTGAACCACCAACTCTTGATACAGATATTCCTACATTAATCGCTGGTCTAATTCCTGAGTTAAATAAATCAGCCTCTAGGAATATTTGACCATCAGTAATTGAAATCACATTTGTAGGAATATAGGCAGAAACGTCACCAGCTTGAGTTTCAATTATAGGTAGAGCTGTTAGAGAACCGCCACCTTTCACTTTGTCTTTAAGTGTTTCTGGTAAATCATTCATTTGTTTTGCAATAGAGTCATCATTGACAACTTTTGCAGCTCTTTCCAATAAACGTGAGTGAAGATAGAAAACATCACCAGGATATGCTTCTCGACCTGGAGGTCTTCTAAGTAATAAAGAAACTTCACGGTATGCAGCAGCTTGTTTAGATAAATCATCATAGATAATTAAAGCAGGACGACCCGTATCTCTGAAATATTCACCAATTGCAGCACCGGTCATAGGCGCATAGAATTGCATTGGTGCAGGGTCAGAAGCATTGGCTGCAACAACAACGGTATATTTCATCGCACCAGCATCTTCAAGTTTTTTAACAATCCCAGCAACTGTTGACCCTTTTTGACCAATAGCAACATAAATGCAAAAGACAGGCTCTCCGCGATCATAAAATTCTTTTTGATTAATAATCGTGTCAATAGCAACGGTTGTTTTACCTGTTTGTCTATCACCAATAATTAATTCTCTTTGACCTCTTCCGATAGGAATCATGGAGTCAATTGCCTTAATTCCTGTTTGAAGAGGCTCACTCACAGGTTGTCTGAAAATTACACCTGGTGCTTTTCTTTCAATTGGCATCTCAAAAAGCTCACCTGTAACAGGTCCTTTTCCATCAATTGGAAGGCCAAGTGTGTCAACTACACGGCCAACCATTTCTTCTCCTACTTTAATAGATGCAATTCTTCCAAGTCTTTTAACATTGTCACCCTCTTTTACCTCAGAACTTTTACCAAGGACAACAGCACCAACATTGTCTTCTTCTAAGTTCAGTGCAATTCCTTGAATTCCACCATCAAATTCGATAAGTTCTCCGTATTGAACTCCGGTTAAACCGTAAACACGAGCAATACCATCACCAATTTGTAGTACGGTACCAACTTCTAATAATTCTGATTCATTTCGGAATCCAGAAAGTTGTTCTCTTAAGATCGCAGATATTTCTGCAGGTTTGATCTCTGCCATTGTTTTTAATTTATTTGTGAATATTATTATTGAGCATTAAATGCTAGTTTTAAATTGTTTAGACGACCACTTATTGAAGCGTCGATTTGTTTGTCTCCCATTCGAACGATAAATCCTCCAATTAGAGATTTTTTGATATCAACTGAAACATCATATGTTATCCCTTTATCTTGAGGAAGTTTGGATATAATATCATTTTTTGTTTCTTCGCTTATAGGATACGATGCAGTAATTTTAACAGGAACAATTCCCTTCTTTTCTTGTAACAACCTGACAAAAGAGTCTGCTATAGCAGGTAATATGTTTTCTCTTTTGTTTTTAGTAATTAAGCGAATAAATTTTGTAGAAACCTCATTGAATGATGAAAAGGCTTCTTCCAAAATAGATATTTTTTTATGTCTGTCTATGATGGGTGAGTTAAGAAAAGCAACCAGATCACGGTTTTCATCACAAACCAATTTAAGGCGAGTGATATCATTTGAGACTTCATTTAAAGATCCGTTTTCATCAGCTAGCTCTATTAAAGCCTTTGCATATCTTATTGCAGATTTTGTTCCTTTCATCTTAATGAAATTAGTTCATGTTTGTTTTGTCTAAAATCTTGTCAACCAAAGCTTTTTGCTTTTCATCTTTAGACAATTCGTTTTGAATTATTTTTTCGGCAATTTCAATCGATAATGCACCTACATGTGATTTCAATTCACTTATTGCTGCATTTTTTTCATTTTGAATAGAGTCTCTTGCATCAGTGATAATTTTAAGAGCCTCTTCTTTTGCTTTTCCTTTTGAGTCATCAATAATAGAGTCAGATTGTTTTTTTGCATCTTTAAGCATTTTGTCTCTTTCAGCTCTAGCTTCTTTTAAAAGCGCTTCATTTTCAGCTTTTAATGTTTTCATTTCAGCTTTTGTTTTTTCAGCCAAATCTAAAGCCTCTGCAATTTTTTCCTCTCTTGCGTTTACTGCACCAAGTATTGGTTTCCAAGCAAATTTTGCAAGTAAAAAAAGTAAGGAACAAAACACAAGACCAGTCCAAAAAAGCAATCCAAAATCAGGTAATACTAAATCCATTTTTTTAAATTTTAATTTTAAATATTCCTGTCGAAGCCAACCGCGCCGACAGGAATTAATTCATTACTTTGCTCCACCTAGTAGACCAATCACAACTCCGAAAAGTGCGACCCCCTCGATAAGCGCTGCTGCGATAATCATAGTGGTTGTAATCTTCCCAGATGCTTCTGGGTTACGAGCTATACCTTCAACGGCTTTACCACCGATTTGTCCGATACCGATCCCTGCGCCTAAAACCGCAAGTCCTGCTCCAATTGCTGCTATACTTCCGTACATATATATTGAATTTAAAATTTACAAAATTAATGGTGTGCCTCTTCAACAGCAGCACCTATAAACAAAGCTGACAGCATAGCAAAAAGATATGCTTGAAGAGCAGCTACTAATAATTCTAAAACTGAAATAAATAATGCCATTGGAACAGAAAGTGCTCCCCAAGCAACATTTTTATTTATGAAGATTATAGAGATTAATGCCAAAATAATAATGTGACCAGCGGTGATGTTCGCAAAAAGACGAATCATCAAAGCAAATGGTTTTGTAAAGATTCCAACAATTTCTATTGGGATCATGATTGGAAGCAATGCAATTGGTACTCCAGGTGTTGCAAAAATATGCATCCAGTAGTTTTTATTTGAAGAAATAAGGGTTAAAAACAAAGTGCACAACGCTAAAAACATCGTGACAGTTATATTTCCTGTAAGATTTGCTCCACCTGGAAATATAGGGATTAAACCAAGGAGGTTGTTGATCCATATGAAAAAGAAAATAGTGGTTAAGTAAGGAACATATCTGTGATGCTTATTGTGCTTTATGTTCTCCTTTGCAATATCATCGCGAACAAATAAAATTAATGGCTCCATGAATTTTGCAATTCCCTTTGGTGCAACTGCTCCATTTTTTTTATAAAAACGAGCGGCAGAAAACATGATTAAAAACAACAGAAGTGAGCCAACAAATAAACTGATTACATTTTTTGTGATTGAAATGTCAAAAGGTTTTGTGTTTCCATGAACATGACCATCTTCAAATTGAAGCTGGTTTTTACCATCTAACTTGTATATTTTTTCATGAAATAAAGCATAGCCTTTGGCAGGGCCGCTTCCTTTGTAATAATGTAATTTCTTGTGAGTTTTATGATCTATAGAAGTTCCTTCAGATCCATGATAAAAATGAGAAGAAGAGAATATTTTTAATCCATTATCATACAAAATGATAGGTAAGTATATTGAAGTTCCGCCATGTTCTGGACCCCAAAGGTGCCATTCATGAGCATCTTTAACGTGATGCATAATCATCTCACCTACATTGAATTCTTTTTCTTCTTTATTGGTGGAAGAAAATGCATTGGTAAAGAAGAAACATACACAAGTAATTAGAAGAAATTTATGCAAGCTAAAAGAACTCATTTTTGTAAACATTTTTCGTTCAAATTTTCAAAACTTGGCGCAAATGTAATTACTTTTTTTGGAGTATCAATAAAAAATGAATTATTCCATCATATCTCTCATTTTTTGTCTTTCAAATGAGTTGTTGTAAACGGGGGCACATTTAGGTTTTTTTTCTAGTAAACGAATAAACTTTATGTTTAATTGAATGGGCCAATAGTTGCTAGAAAACCATTGCATATTTGCTCCAAAACCATTCCATTTATATACACCAAGAATTGGGAGTTGAATTCCAGGCAAACACATTAATGCTCTGTTAAACCGAATGCCATAAGCAATGTTGTAGTGGAGCTGCATGACAAATTTAGGATGAAATTTTTGATCAAACGGAACGAAGAAACCAGAATATTCTTGATTTCTTCCCCATAAGTTATAATCAAAATTAAATCCTATTCCATTGTCTATAAAATATTTTTTTGCTAAATCAATTTTCTTTTTCCCAACATATATTAGGGTGTGTGCAGAAAATCTAGATGTCAAGTAACCGTTTCTATATTCTCCCAATCCACTTTCAATAGTTGATCCCCATGTTAATTGTGTTTCTTCTTTTCCGGCAAGAGATTTAAATCCAATGCCCCAATCAAAATAATCAAGAAGTCTGTTTGAGAAATAAGGAGTCCATTTAGGAAAGTGTGCCATGCCAATTTCAGTAAAAAAACCAATTTTACCTTTTGGATGAGTGTTATATTCATTATTCCATGTGTTCGGCACTTGTTTCCAATCACTTCTTCCATTGGTTAGTTGATAGGTTGGTCCGAATGAAAATTGTATTCCGTCATTTCGAACAATTAATTTTTCATTTTTATTCATTTTGCTTTTTTCAAATTTTCTTTGAGAAAGCAAGCCAAAAGATAGGGTTAAAAAGAAAGTGCAAAATACAAGTTGTTTCATTATATTTTGCTTAGTATTTGATCCATGATTGATTGGTCATCCCATATATTTTCAATATTTGGTGTTTTCATAATTTCTTTCATAATCTTATCTTGTTGTTTTCCTTTTTTCAATGCCTCGCTATATCTTATAGAACTAAATGTTACTTGAGAATATAGCGGAATCCATTTTTGAGGATATAGAGTATTGAATTTTGCTTCAATCTTCTTCTGTAATAGGAACTCTGGGTCAGCAACATAATCTCTCATTACATGGTAATTGTATATAGACAAGTCTTGAAGGGCATCGCCATCAGCTTTTCTAGTATTGCTAAATTCTTCAAAGATCAAATCCCAATTTTCATTATGTTTTATCATTAATTCGAACAAAACAGTACAGTCTTCAAATCCACTATTCATTCCTTGTCCATAAAAAGGCACTGTAGCATGAGCAGAATCTCCAATTAGTAGAAATTTTCCAACATTCCAAGGGGAACATCTAATGATGGCAAGAGATGCAAGCGGGTGGTCCTCCCATGCGTCTGCAATATTGGGCATCATATCATAAAAGTCTGCAAAGACCGTTTGGAAAAATTTATTTACAGCTTCTTTAGAGTTTAATTTATCGAAAGAAAACTCATACCCCTTGTGAGGCATAAAAAGAGTGCAGGTAAATGAATTGTCATTGTTTGCAAGAGCAATGAGCATGAATCGACCTCTAGGCCATATATGAAGTCGATTTACATCAAGCTTTGCTGACCCATCTTCGTTAGCAGGCAATAGAATTTCTCTGTAGCCATCCTCTATAAATTTCTGACTGTAATTAAATCCCTGTATTTTTTGGAGCGCCTTGTATCTTATTGCAGAAAACGCACCATCTGCAGCAAAAACAACATCTGCAGAATCATGGATTAATTCGTTCGTATTTAAATTTTTAACAGTAATGATTCCCTTTTTAACATCAGCACTTACACATTCATGTTCAAATAAAATATGTGCATTTCCTTTTTGTTCAGCCTGGTCAATCATGCAAGCATTGGTAAGACCTCTTGAAATAGAAAAAATAGCCTCTCCTTCTTTTCCATACGGCTGGTCAGTTAAATTTCCAAATTCATCATGCATGGTTCGTCCGTACATCGGTATTCCAAATTTTCGAACTTCATCCCCAACATTCACTTCGTCAAGAGCTTTCCATCCTCTAGTTGAAAGAGCAAGGTTTATCGATTTTCCAGCAGCGATATCAGTTGTGCGGATATCTATTCTCCTTTCATAAATAGTAACTTTATATCCGGCTCTTGATAGATATACAGCCCATAATGAACCAACAAGTCCAGCCCCTACAATAATTGCTTTTTTTTCTTTTTGAGAATTCACTTTTTCCATTCTTTTGAGTATCTACTTCCGAAATAAGAGGATTTTACCCTTCTGTTATTTCTTTTTCTACTAATTCTTTGATTGATGTACCACATTACAATACCAAATGCGACAATACCAAAGGCATTAAAAACCATTTTCAAACCAAAATATGAAGGATCAGGTGCACCTGAAAATCTGGCATTTAAAAGTTCTCTTACGGCATCAAAATCTGGCATGTAAATACAATAATACTTCAAAGGTTAAAAAAATAACTATACATTTTGTTCAATGTTAATTAAAATAATTATTATTTGAAGAGTTTTTAATTTTTCAATGAGCCTTTGTCTTATATAAATATTATCCTTAAATTTGCCCCCCTCAATTGAGATAAAAATAGTTCTTTGATTGGGAAAAGCGGGCGTGGTGGAATTGGTAGACACGCTAGACTTAGGATCTAGTGCCGCGAGGTGTGAGAGTTCGAGTCTCTCCG
>MDTD01018404.1_pt1 | contig 17610 bp, 2 predicted proteins | sample 811221 | NCBI WGS metagenome assembly MDTD01 (sample SAMN05326646, study PRJNA326480) | marine metagenome | isolation source: seawater | place: Pacific Ocean: South West | collected 2011 | reverse complement strand
GGGCCGTAAGACTTCGTGCGGACGGTGTCGCCCATGAAAAGGCGATCCTGCTCCCTGAGCTCCGCCTCCTTGATTCGACGTGCCTTACGTCGGGCGTCGGCGCGGGCCAGCTTCTGAAAGAAGCGGAACAGAATCGCGCGCGCCTCTTCCGAGTGCAGGAAACTACCGGGCAGGTAGACATCCTGGTACTGGACGGGCACCTCTGCCAGCGCCTTCTCATAGTCACGGAGGAACTCGGGCCACTGATAATCTGGCGGCAAGTCTTGGCCGCCCTTGGTGACCGGCAGAAGCGTTCGCACGAGGCGGATGAGGCGAGAGCTGTACTGTCCCACCAACTCGGTATCGGTGGCAGCGCACCCCGAGAACTCGTACTTGACCTTCCCCAGCTGCAAAAGAATCGTAGCGAGCTTCACCTTGTAGACGAGGTCGACCACTTTGAAACGGGTCATCACATCCGCCGGCAAGCTGCCAAATTTGGAGCCGATAGCGCGGGCGTCCGAAAGCGGGTACAACTCGTACGCGGCCCGGAGGAGGTTGGTGCCCGGGTAATTCGCGGCGTATTCGTACGTGTAGCCCTTCGACGCGCTGTGCAGCTGGTTCGCATCGAGTAGCTTGATCAGCTCCTGCATCGACTCGGGTGTGTGCGAGCCCCTTTTGTCAGCAGGAGGAGGGTCGGCGCGCGGCGACGACTTCACCTCGGGGTCCGCGCCCGGAGAGCCGTCTCCTGCGCTGGCCTCGTCGAGGCGTGTCGTGTGGGTCGCGCCGTCGCTCTTACTGTTCTCGTCCGCGGCGGCCGACTCTGCGAGCGCTTGGCCGCCAAGCTCGCTTTCCTGCGAGCGGGGTGGCTCGTTCGGCCGCGACGAGTCGGAAGTCGAGACGCTGCCCTGCGACATGCCGCACTTCGGCGTGAGCGTGAGACGCGTGAGATCAGCCTCATGCGCCGCATTTTCTTCATGGTGCACCTGCTCGCTCGCGAGCGACGATCGTAGCTCGCAAACCGAGGGGCGCGTCTCGGAGGGAACGAAGGTGCCGATCTTGTTCGGCTCTCCGTCGAAGATCTTGATCGAAACGGCGACGCGGTCGCCGTTCGGGTCGTTGCATAGCTCAATCCGCAGCTCAACTGCGCCCAGGTGGCACCGCTCTTCGATGCCGGCCGGCTCAGGCTGTGCCGAGGCGGGGCTCTTGGCAAATCCCTCAAAGTCTTGCGATTGAAGTAGTCCATCGACCGAATCGGCCGATGTCGGCGTTGAGATGGACTCGTCGCCTTCCTTGCAGGTCGGGGCACGCGACGGCACCCCCGCTTTGCTCCGAGAATGGTTCTTGTGCCTTCCCGGCTGATCATCACCCGTGCGGGTTGGGTCTTTCTTGTCAAAGGTTTGCATCAGAACACAACCGATAAGCCTGCGAGGCCGGACACGAGGCATGAGGCCACGATGACTAGCTACGACGCAGGGCGGAGGTGGCAACACCTCTGGCGAGACACCAACTCGCACAACGCGCTCGCCGGCGGTGCCCAAGACTCGTCAGAGACGCCCCAAACACACACCGACCAATGACGTAACATTCCGCAAAGGTGCTATCTAATCACGCAACTGGGGCTTTTACGGTCTGTCCTCTTCTTTTCAGTCGGACCGTCGCCGGATTATGCGCTAGACTTGTCGGTTCGCTCGTAGATCGTTCGAGATAGTCCCTGCAACAGGGGCAACTTCGTCTCCACTAAATAGAGGTGCCGACATGGTGTAATCGGACACCATCGTCACCTATGGCTTGATGACGAATCCCCACGCAATTAAGAGCATGCAGTTCTGAGCGGATCTCGTTCGGTGGCAATTCCACATGGCGAGATCCATCGACCCATTTTGGTTTCACCGCCCCATGGATATACCGTATTGGGATCGTCATCCCAGGTAGTACATGGATGATACGGTAATGCCCACGCGCGTGTGGGCGAAAAGGGTTATTCAGTCAGTTGACGAACCCAGATTGGGTAATCAGTCAACTGACGAATCTTGAGTAAACCTCCGCTGGTTTACCTCCCCTTTTATCAGCCGCCGCTGGAACAGAAGCCTACCTGGGCTTCAACATCCCCCCCCTTAGGCGGAGACTCCGGCGACGTGAGTTCTGGGTTGCAAGTGGAGCAAGTAGCGGGTGCGGTTGGTTCGCGAGCACCACCGTCGTCCCCTTATCGGCCCCCGGCAGGGACCGACTCACTGCCGTCTCACACGACGATCGAGTGAACTCCAGATGCCGTGGGCGAGCCTGTCATGGCTCGCCCCTCCAAGTGGTTGTACGATGGGTGTGCCTAGCTTTGACACACTGGTGGTCGTTCCACCCCGTGAACTAGATGGCATGTCTCCGGGGGTACCATTTCCGGAATCGCCGTCATAGTAATGCCTCGTCAATATTGTTTGGTGGTCGACTGGCGACCTTAGAACCTCCCAGTACTGGATAGGATCGCAAGACTTCTTTGAGGTCGGGGCCAAAGATTTCGCGGCGCCACACCCAGGGCTACATAGAGGTTTTACCCTCCTTCGATCAGCCCCTCGTGCCGGTTCAGAACACCGGGTGTGACGGGTTCAAAAGAGGTCGCTGGGGTACCCTCCTCAGCCGAGGCTGACTGAAGGGAGGTACCGTCTCGTCGGTCGAGGCGAACCAACGAGAAGTCGACTTTTGACTGCACGGTGGGGTTCCCACCGGGCAAAGCTATCGTGATTGTACAAGGATATGTTTTTTGTAGTAGCACTATGATCCCACTGCATCGGCTGGAAGTCGCAAGGTTTGATCTCGAGGTCCCACACGGTGGCCCTAGAACCTTCTACTCCAAAGAATGCTGAGCAGAAAGCGGGACCACATGTCGAACCAAAGACCGGCCCAGGTTCACGTGGGACGGGAAGTTCGATAAATTGCTGAGGACGTCTCCGTGGGCTCGCCATTTCAACACCGGGGTCGGCGGCCCATCCGTCCCTTGCCGGATCACCTGAGGGTGCTCTTGAGCTTCCGAACCAGAGAGCCTTATGAACCATACCACAACCTGCCTATAGGCTTTGTCAGGCGTAATCAGGCGGTAGCAGTCATGACCATTGTGACTCAGGTCAAGAGCTCTCCGGGTAGGAGCCTCCCACGAAGTCGGCAAGCTCACCGTGTTGTTTAATATCCTGAGGGCCGCCCGGTCGGGCCGGTCCCCGTCGTCCACCGTCATGTCCCCCCCAAAAGTGTCCATCCGTGGGATGTCAGGGCGTTGGTGGTCCGAACATTCGAACGCTAGTAGGTCCTCGTTGGTAACGAACCACACTCGGACAGCCCTGGTTTCCGTGGGCTCTTCCCGAATAGTCGGTGGCGTCAAATCGTGGGCGACCTGGGCCTTGTCCGGTTGTGACCCTAGAGCAGAGGCGACAGCGGACGTGAGCTGGCTGAAAATGGCGGCTACATCCGGGTCATCCCGTGCAGAAGCAGCGGCCTCTTCCCGCAACCGAACGAAGAGCTCGGACTCGATTTCATCGGCAGTGTAATGTCCGTCATCTTTCCACTTAATCTTCGAGCGAGACGACCGTCGGTCTCGTACCTTGCGTCCGTAGTGCCACCGTCCTCGAATGAACTTGGCCACTTCTGGTAAGTGAGCGTCCGGCGCTTCCTCCTCATGCCAAGTGGTGGGTTCGGGTTTCCTCGAGGATTCAACCTCTGTTGAGGTGGTGGCGCCAGCGCTCTTCTTACGGCGGCCGGCAGCCTGTTTCCGGACAGGGTGTAACTTGTCATAGTCATCCATCATGGCTTGGCAACGACGGGACAGCTCTTCGCTCGCGGTCCAAAGAGACTCCTTAACTGCGTAGCCACGGTACTTGACCAGATACTGCTTTTGTCCGTCGACCCATCTTCTGGCCAGAAGTCGCTCAACGATATACTCATCCGGCTCCAAGGGCTCGTCCTCTGTAGGAGTCGTGTAGATGCGCAGGTTTGAGATATCGAATTCGTCGAAGAGCAGCTTATTTTCCAGATCTCGGAGTTTGTAGCGCCCCCGGCCCAGGACTTGCGCCACCCGATAGGGGCCGGCATATTTGGCTTCCAAGCAGTTAGCGTCATCGTAAAGCCTCCTCACCACTCGGTCTCCCACTTGGAACTCCCGCTGTCCGCGTATGGAAGTTGCGGCCGTGTTGGACACAGCAGCGCCCTGTGCTTCGCGGGTAGCTCCATAGGCCGCCTTCCAGGCATAGACCAAGCGGTTATGGAGCCGTGTGGCGTAAGCCTTAATTTCCCCGGACGGATCTTCGCACGTGATAGTGGCGGGTGGCACATTTGGGTCGCCTATCTGAGCGGGCACTCTCAACTCCCTCCCGTAGAGGAGCATCGATGGGCTCTCTTTGGTCACCCGGTGAGGAGTGGCTCGGTGAGCCATAAGTACAAACGGGAGATGATCACGCCAATGGGCACCCCCTAGGTTGCTGGCGCGGGTCATGTTGAGTAAAGTCTGGTTGAAACGTTCCACCACGCCGTTCGCTTCCTTGTGCTCAGCGGTGGTACCACGCAAATCCACTCCGGTCAACTTATAGATCTCGCTGTTCAGCGTGCTAACCAGGTTGCTGCCTCGGTCTGAGATCAAAGTTCGAGGGACGCCATGGCGTGCTACGATGTGTTCATGAAAGACGTCCAACAGCTCAGCGGCAGTAGGGTCCTTATGCAGAGGGATGGCCTCCGCCCATCTGGACAAAGAGTCCACGAACACAGCCAGCTTACGGTGCCCGGCTCCCGTACTGGCATCGTAATCGTACGTGTTGGTCATGTCCAGAATATCTGCATAAACTAGATCAAACGGATATCGCCCCACTGTGGGTCCAACGGGGTTGCGGTTTCGAACGTTCGGTGTTTTAGCCAAGGTGCACTCATGGCAATCGGCTATGTGATCGGCCACGTCCTGAGTCAGCTTCGGCCAGTAAAACCGGCGGCGTAGTGCTGCGGCCACGCGATCCTTCGACGCGTGACCCATTCGTTCATGGAACGCTACCATCAACGGAAGCCTCAAGGCTTGGGGTACATAGGGCACCCTGTCGCCCGCCTGCTCGTCCGTAGAGTCTGGCGTCAAGAGGATCCTGTAGAGAATACCATCTTCTCCGAGTTCAATCCGCTGCACGAGGTTAGAGCTAGCCCCGTCTGATGCTTCCGAGGCTCTGCGGTTGTGCCGATTGCTAGTAGTATGCCGAACGGCACGGGCTAACCGCTTCACGTCTTCATCGTTCGAGATGTCATCTAGCTCACCCCGTAGGTAAGAGGCCATCTCTTGGCATTCGGGGTCTCTCTCCTGTTCCAGTCGAATCTGATGTAGGGAGGGCGCTCCCGTGGCCAGGTAGCTGGTATTAATGGCCTCCGGTGTCTGTTGCTCCCGCTGCTCCTTAGCGACCGAGCGGGCGGTGGCGTGACGAGATTTCGATTTCGGGGGCCGGCCTGAGGTTACTGCTGTCACCTCGTCGGCATCATCGTCTCTATCCGTCACGAGCCTGGAGATGGCATCTGCGTCCTTGTGGAGAACACCAGGCTTGTGTTCCACATGGAAGCGATACTCGGCAAGCTTCAGAATCCACCGCATTAGTCTGGACGACGGTCCACCCTCTACCGTGTCCCGCATCGTGTGGAGCCACCTGAGGGCGCTGTGATCTATGACCAGCTTGAAAGCACGCCCCCACAGGTAGGACCGCCAATGACGAATGCAGTCAACAGCCGCCAACAGCTCGATCTCCGTGACCGTATAGTTACGCTCATGTTTGGTAAGGCGCCGGCCATGGTAAGCCACCACTCTTTCGCGTTCTTCATCATCTGCTTGACTAAGGACGCCGCCCAGTCCTATTTGGTTGGCCGCGTCAGTTTTGACAACGAAAGGTCGGTCAAAGCGAGGGGTGCACATGACCGGCTCACTGGTGACGGCGGCGATGAGCTTCTTGAATGCGGCTTGACACTCCGGAGTCTGGGACTCGACCTCTACGTCCACCCCATCTCGGGTGAGATCAGTCAACGGCGCTGCTATTTTGGAAAAACCCTCGATGAAGCGCCTGTAGTACGAACATAGCCCAAGGAAGGAGCGGACCTTCGTGACGGTGTTAATTTCAGTCGGCTCAAAGTTTCGGACCACTTCAATCTTCTTGGGGTCCATGCGCAACCCCTCCCGGCTAACGACATGGCCCAAGTACTCGGCTTTAGTGGCGAACAGAACACATTTGCTGGCTTTCATAGACAGTCCAGCCCACCTGAGCCGCTGGAAGACTGCCTGTAGCCGCGTAAGCATCTGCTCAAAAGAATTGGCTTCGCGTTCCTCGGCGGTGGATCCGCTCCCCGTACTCCAAACCCCAATATCGTCAAGGTAGGGCATACAAGACTCCCAAGCTAGACCTTGCAATGCGGCATCCATAAGCCGAACCATGTAAGATGGTCCGCTCTGTATGCCAAAGGGTAAGTAGTTGAACTCGTACTTCTGTCGGTGCGTGACGAACGCTGTCAGTTCCTTGTCTTCCTCTTTGACTGGTAAGGTCCAAAACCCAGAAGCCAGGTCCAGAGTAGACAGGAACAGCGAAGTGGGACAACCTTCGCCTGACGAAAGTCGATCCAGAGCCTCCATGGTGAGAGGGATGGGGCTGTCCTGCAGTTTGAGCTTGGAGTTGAGGTCTCGGTAGTCGACGCAGAACCGCACGCTGCCATCCTTCTTCGTCACCAACACTACGCGCGAGCCCCACTCGGAATTGCTCTTACGAATAATGCCTCTGGACTCCATCTCCTCGACATGTTTCTCTATAATCCGACGTCCTTCTTCGCCCACGCGACTGGCTGCGTGCCGATGAGGTGAGGAATCAGGTTTCAACGGAAGCTCCACCTCCATGAGATGAGTCTTCGTTGGGTCCTTTGGGTCCGTAGCGAAGGCTTTGATATTCCTCGCCACCATTTGTCTGACTCTGCCCAGCTGCTCTTCGTTGAGTCGCTTCTCGGGGTCTATTGTTATCGAATCAAGCAGTTCCCGCTCGATCGTAGCCAGACGTGCTACAGCATCCTCCGATTCTACACCGCGTTTGCGCTGAGACGGCATCGTATCCTTCCTCAGTTTGTCGAGATCTAGGCAACCCCTGACATAGTACTCCGCGTCCAACTTAGCGAGTGGGCTGAAACCGGCTACCGAGATCCTTTGGCGAGTTCCGTTAACCAACTGGACATCCACTTGCCCGTCGACCACTGAGGCCAGTCTGGTCACCACCGGGGGCGCAGGAATGAGCTTAGCACCTTTGGGCAGCCCTGACAGCTCGTCCCAGTCGTGAATTCGGTCAACGACGCAAGTGACCGGTGTGGTTTTGTCGATCAATGCCTGCGGCGCCCGCACCCGGACAGTCAGCCGGCTCATCGGTGGTACCACCACCGGCGTAGTGGTATAAAGTAGGTACTCAGAGTTTTCCAGCTTCCACTCCGACTCCTCGAGCACTCCATCAATCAATGACTCGGGCTTCGGGAGAGGATCAGCTAGACGCTCGGGCTCTTCTAACCCTTGCTGCTCAGCGGCGGGCGAGGCGGACAAAGGCCCTATGCCGAGTTGTTCATCCTCTGCCGTCACTGGACATAGGGGTGCCGAGCTTCTAGGGCGATTGGTAACGTTGAACTCATGAGTGATGGGATCTCCTTTGTGGTTCTGCGAGGTCAGCGAAACGCTTCCCCCCCCTTCGCCGTCGCTATTCAGCTGGATCTGGGCTTTACGTGGAGCTAGAAAGTCATTTCCGAGAAGCACCAATGGTCGACCTTGAATCACGGCGAACCGGTGGCGGCAAGGGGTCTTGCCCAACTCAAAATCAATGGTAGCTGTCCCAAAGGTGACCAGTGCTTTTCCATTTGCTCCGTTAAGCCGGCCCACCTGAGCATGCGCTTCACGCGACACGCAACTGTCTCTCGGGAGTTTCTCGAGTAACTGAGTAGTGATCACTGAAGGTGCTGCTCCGGTATCAGCCAAGATCTTCTTGGTGGGCATGACAACGTGGCTAACAGCATATACGTCGTCCTCTCGATTGTTTTCTTGTGCAGGTGGCCTTCTGCGTCTCACTCGGAAATCACTCACATATAAGGCGGACGTGGAGTAGGTGCCCAAGCTAGGCGTCAACGCCAAATCTCCGTCCGGCTCAGGGAGCTGATCTGCGTCGACCATACTTACCTCCTCCTGCTGGGTAACCGTCCGAAAGCCCACACTGTTAGACGGGTCACTTGCTGCTGGCCGAGAATGCAAGCTGACCCAGTTGTCGTAAGCTGCGTAGGCCACTTCTCGCTCCTCAGCCTCGGCATCGGTCAACTGCTCATCCTGGTCCTGGTGTCCAGACCCTCGGGTGAACTTCGAGTGCTCGTCCCGGATGAACTTGAGCAACCGGCGCAAACCTCCCTTGCGACGAGGGTAGCGAGTCCGGGGGCCGGGCGGAGCCTCGGGGACTACTCCCAGCCCGAACCGCTGTTCGTTCTTAGCTCGAACACTGCGATCCCATAGCTCTCTAGCATAGGTTGAGAGCGTGGAATCAAGTTTGAGATGGTGCTGCGCCCACCATGTTTCGACGTCGTCATTTCGCGATTGGGCTTGATCGCCTTCGTTGCTTGACCCCAAGGTCTCATCCCTCGGGGCATTCCAGCTTACAGACCTTAAGGTGCTCAAGTCCAACGGAACGTGATTCAACACAGCAGCTACCTCATGGTCGGAACCTCGCAGCCGTACTTGATCCTCTTCGGGCACAACCATAGTCGTCAGCGCCGTACGTAGCGCCGCTTGGTACTGAGCAAATTGGTCCTTAGCGAATATGCACAACTGGATAGGCTTCTCAGGCTTCGTTTGCTTGCTGCAAAACTGCAACTCGGCTTTCTCGTCACGCGATAGCGACCCGAGTGCCCGAGCAACTGCCTCGGCCGTGATCCTCGGCATGTCGGAGAGATAGGGCCCCGCGAACGTCCCACCAGAGATTGGAAGTAACCGCAACGAGGGAACTCCAGATGATAACCACTCCTTGAAGACGTTCCCATAGGCTCGAGTCAAATCTTCGACGATGCCCTTCAAGGTCGATCCCGCTACACGGAGGTCCGGGCCCACCACGTGAATCACATGGTACGACCCGTAGCGATGATAGGCGGCATCTCCCGTAAGCCGAATTCGTTCTCTCACCGGACCGGGGAACAGGCTCTCACCTGCCAGGCCAATCAGCTTGTAAATGGCTCCAGATGCAGCTTTAGCTCCTCTCGGACCATGGCTTAAGATAAACTTCAATCCCGCAGGATCGGTGATGCATGCCTCGCGCAGCGCACCTGTGTCCTTAGGGTTGCCTAGTACACCTTCGGCCACGACTCGCACCATGTCATGCCAGAAGTTAGGTTCAGCTTCTTCTTCTCCCGGGGCTTCGGCTGTACCAGGCATTGGTTTGAAAGGTAGGCCTAAATACTGGTCGAGTGCATTGCCTATCCGGGCAGGTAGGGGTTGCCACTCAAATAAGAGGTCGGAAGGTCTCCATCCTCGCGTATCAGCCAAGGGGTCGTCTTCGGCGAACTCTTCTTCGGGAGGCCCTTGATCCCGCCGCCTCCCAACTACATCCCAAACACGCCATTTGCCATATTGGCGTCGTATGTGACGGGGTGCTGGGGGCGGAGGTGGTAGGTCCTCATGATCTACCAACCACGGTTGCCTCCACGAGTCTGAGCCTGAGGGTGAATCCACGTCCGAAACCCTCGTGATGGCGTGAACTTCGGGGTGAAACCAACCCTCAACCGTCCCATATTGCAAGATGGTTTGCCGGTATCTGTCCTGCAAAGCTTCGTTGTCACGGTCACTAGGGGTCTTGAGGGAACCAATAGGGATCCATCGCAGGTCCGCACGGTTGAGTCCCCTGTCAATCCTACCTTGGTCAGTGCAGAATTCCATGGGAGTCCTGATCACCCATAGATGGCAGAGAGTGGGAGGGCGGTTCGCAAAGCGACCGTCTGAAACTTCGTAGAAGCTCCGATGACCCTCAGGGTAGTCTAGGAAGCTTTCCTCGACTGCCTGATACCACGCCGGTTCAGCCTTCATCCAATCGAGTAGCTCCTTCAACTTCTGCCCGCTTTGGGCAGGGTCATCCAAGGCTCTCTCTGGGAGGTCATGGAGATGGCTCCTTCCGCTCGGGGTTGGAAGAACCAGGACCCGAATGCGTTCAACCCTATCGACTAAAGCAATGCGTACTACTCGTTTAGGAACAGATCCCGCTCGAACCACCAGCTCTTGGGCCGTGCATGAACTCCTCTTCCGGTGGGGTGACTGTATGAAGCGCTGCAGCACAGGCATCCACTGGGTTGCCATAGCGGCCGCGATGCCCACGTAAGTCTTGCTCTTCTTTTCGGTTCGCAGTACATCTGGAGGGAATCGTGCCAGGGAATGTTCTCGCCCATAGACGATTTTGGTCGGCTTGATCGGAGGTAGGTTGTCCAAGAAGAGGGCGGTCGGCTTCGTCTGTCCATGGCCATGCTGCCACGGATGAATGTACTGAGTAGGAGATTCACCCACAATTTTCCTCGCTTCCGGCCCCATCTTACTGTTCTCAATGGCCACGAATGGCGCTTGGGCATCCCGGAAACGTCGGAACACGGCAGCATTCTGGTACATCTGTCTTCGACGAAAAGGATTGTTTTTGAGCCACTTTATGCTTGCGTTGCTCAGGAAGGTACATGGAGGGTGGCCGATGACCAAGTCCCATCCTAGATCTTGAATCTGAGCTGCGTCACCACAAAAGTGAGGAATTCCCGCCGCAGTGGACTCCTTCAGATCACACGTTGCGACGTCAGCTCCAGCGTCTTGGAACATCCTAGCGACATTAGGAGGAGAGTCCTCCGAGCCTGACTCGCCGATCACTAAAACCTTCGGCGGTACAACCCCCCCCCGACTTAGTCTAAGCTGCTCGGCTTTGAGGGCCGAGAGCTTATCGACGACCTCGTCGAAATGTTCCGGGATCTCCTCAGCGGGGCTAGGTTTACTCTTGCGTTCCGTGCTCGTGTCGAGGATTTCAGCGCTGCGTCGGACATCTCGATAGTGCACCAGCGTCGAACCCTTCTGTCTTGCAAGGTCACGGGCCAAGGCCCTGATCCGTTCAAACTGTTGCTCGTTCTTTTCTTCCACGTTTTCATCCAACGCCGAAGGGCCCACGGTAATGGCTGTAATCATTTGTTCCATCTCCTCCTGGGCGGCCGGCGTGAAGCGGGCCATTGGGGGTAACTCGGTGTGGGATTGACTAGAGAAACTGCGAGTTGGCTTTGGGTGGACACTGGCTGTGTTAAAGACTGGTCCATCTCGGAGTTGTGTCGCTTGTTTTCTTTGGCGCCGCGTGCAATTCTTCCACGCCGACATCACTTTGCGCGCAAAGAATGGCACACAGCCTTGGCGTTCCATGTCCTCGACGGCTCGGCCGACCACATCACAGTGCGTAGACGGCGTACGTTCAGCGGCCTCCGCCATCTGCTCAGCCCCCTCGCCCTCTTTTGGCGGAAGCAGCGTTGCCTCTGTGGAGTGCCCGCTCTGCTCGTGCAGTTGACGCAGAAATTCCGTTCTGATCAGATCCTCCCACGAGTCTGGTCGGATTCGGGCTACGTGTAAGATGGCCACCGCCGTCTGCCATGACTCGTCCGGCATATCTACTCGCGATTCGTTTTCAGCTGAAGGGACCCCTTGCAGCTTACTAACTCGTAGCAAGTTTTGGCATATCTCCCGGATTAAGTCCTCTGCGGTGGTAAGTTGTAGTTGACTCTCGTGAGCGGCCTCTCTCGAGAGAAGGGACCATAAGGTAGTGGCCCCCTGAATCGGAGGAGAAGGGTAGTTTCGGAACTCGGCCACCCAGCTCCTGGTATGATCATGAAGACCCGGAAGGGCCAATCGTAACCATTTCTTGTCTGTCGTCGCCGTCTTACTCACGCTGGCGACAATATAGGTTTGGGCCACAGGGGCCTTTTGACTCATGCTCATGCTCATGGACTGCTCGTATTCCGACAAGGTACCGCTATTATTGGACAAAGTGGGAGGAGGCTCGACTGGGGGGCCCGACGAGGGGGTTCCTCCAGTCTCACCCCCCTCGTCGCCTAACCCCTAGCGATTGGAGTTAGAAGAGCGGTCGCCCCTTGACGGCTGACCTTCCCGACGGGGTCGAATATAAAGGCAGCTTTGTAGCTCCTTGGCCACATGAGACGTCTCGGGATCGCCACCTTCAGCTAGCCAACGCTTGGCTGCGCGGCAAGTCATCGGCGGATGATCACCACGGCCGGCACCCAAAGCCCACGGGGGTAGGGATGCGTGGCTCTGCGGCCGGAACGCGCAAAAAGCACAACTTCCAGCTGGCCACCTGCGCCACGCTGCCGGGCGATCACCCTGCGGCGGCTGGTTTGGCTCTGGAACATCAACGGCAGGGGCACTCATCGTCCTATCTTGCGGCATGAAGCGCGCCATAGCGCGTCTCAGGTCAGGGGTCTTGCTCGCCAGATGTAAGGCCTTTGAGTAGTTAATGTACGTTGAGTTCCAATCCGCGGCAGTCCACTCCTTACCGTTTGGGTGACCTTTGGAGCCTGAAGGGTGCTCGATATCTCGTCCCCATTCCTGCATCCTCTGGTCTGCCCCTTGGTCCGACCTCCGCTCGTAACGCTGCGGCGGCAGCTCTTGGTTGTAGGCCGGTGAATTTTGGTGGCCCTTTGCCGAAGTGCCCGCAGAAGGCCCTGGAGGGGGCGGCATCTTGAGTGGACGTTGGGGTGGGGGCTGCCGACCACGACCCGGTGGCGGTGCGGGACTAACTGCTGCCACCGATGAGCTAGAATCGGCATAGTCCGTGACAGCAGCCACGTCCATGCCTGCACCTTGCTTGGCCTTTCTAGACCGAGTCTCCCTCTGAGATGATTCCGGGTTAGTCCGCGATTTAGATTTCCTCGTTGAACGTTTACCACCCTCGTCATCTTCCTTTTCACCCTTTTCGTCATCGCTGAATCCGTTAACATCACAGGCTTGCATTCTTCCTTTACGGAGGGGCACAGCAGTTTCTACGATCTCATCCGGGCGCAAGGCGTCGATGGGTTGACGGCCTCTTTGCACGGCTTGAGTAGCAATCTCCACGAGTTCCTCATAAAGAGTAGCGTCCGTCTTACCACGACGTTTATCAGAAGGATCATTCCGCAAGCACTGGACCATTCGTTCGTTGAAAGTGTCCAGGTGATGCGTAGACATGTGCACTTCGTTGGCGGGTATACCGCTGTACTTGAAGTATAGGTCTCCAAGACGTTTCCGAAGCGCGAACATGTCTTCACCTTGCAATCTGAAAGTCGCTTTGGACCACTCCAAACGGTGTAGGTCACCGCCCTTTTTGATCACGAAGGATTGATCGAGCCGGTAGATGAATATGTCGGCCCCGAGTAGAGCGTAGCCTCCGCCCCGTTCCATGTCGTCGCTGAGGAAGATGACGTCCTGCAGAGCTTCCTGGGTTGCCGACAAGATTCGGGGGCTACGTCGGCCGCCGTCTGCGAAGAGGTGGCCTAACAGCTTTTGGAGGACGTGCTCCCAACGACAGCCGTGTCGGAAGCATTCTCTTAATGTAGCAATAAATCCGGGACGGAACTGCTGCCATCCGAGTGCCACTTTTTCAGGACTGTCATTCCTCAAGGAGTTGGGAAAGCTCATTTTTGCGACCGTGTCGATGTTGTTCTTATTGCGCACGTCGAATACTCTGCGAAACCATGCGCTCAAAACTTCCGGCGTCCAGAAGGCACGAGTGCGCATTTGCATACCCGTGTTGTCGGTGTCTGCGCTCAGCACCTGAGCGACCCAACTAGCTTGGTTAGAGTCACGCAGCGCCTCCACGGTGACCTCGACGTCTTGTTCATATAACCGGATGATAGGCGTGTCATCCACCCAGCCTCGCGTCGTACCCATGAAGTTGGGGTTGGGATACGCCCACTGACCTGCCTCCTCCGGTGTATGTCCGCCACCCCAGGTAGGACCACCCGTCTGGTGAAGTCCGGACAGGGGTACTCCCAAGGACACCGGTGGAGTCGGTCTCGTCGTGAACGTCTGTGGTCGTGGCGCCCCAGTCGTCTGGGGTGGACCACGCTCGGTTGACGGTGGTACTCTCGACGACTGAGGGGGCGCATGGTTAGCCGGCCGTGTTGCCCGCGATGTTTGAGAGGGCATGTTGCGATCAGTTGCTTGATGCCGTGAAGAAGCTGCCTGGCTAGGGGCAACCGAGTATGGTTGAGATCTGACCTCGTCCTCCGGGGACGGGGTGCCCCGGCCAGAACGGTACGCTTCACTCTCTGGATATTCCCATGAACGATTGGCGTCCTCTGGTGGCTCAGGCACCGCTGCTTCGGGCATCCCCGTGTCGTTTCGCGCCGAGGCAGAAGACGACCTGTTGCCGGGGTGAGCTTCTCGTTCTTGGGGATGTTCGCCGTCTCGAGTCTCTGGACGCCCGGCTGACTGCGGGTTGGGGATGACTGGGGATGTCCACCGAGTCTCCGGTTGCGGCGCAACCCCGGAGGGAGCCCCGCCCTTCGCGACGTCTTGACGTGCAGAATTCGTTTGGTCGGTCCCCGCAGCGAGGTTTTTGGCCTCCTCTGCTAGATCTTTAACCCTTTCGGCCCGGTTTCTGACCTCCTTCTCATACGTCTCAAGCCGGGTTGCCGCTAGCACAGATAGATGGTCAAACTGGTTTGACGCAAGCTCGGATAGGTGCTCTGTTTGGCGTTCCATCTGGCGTTGCACCTCCGCTGCTGATGACTCAACGTCTGCCGCCGACGACAATACACGCTTCTTAGCCTCTCGCATGTCCCTTGCCACCTCCTCGATTTCGAGCATCGCTGATCGCCACTCTTGCCGCATTTCTGCCTGCAGAGCTTGAGGAGTATCTATAGGTCTATACTCCGGCGAATTGGAAGGTGGCTCAGCGGCGACTCTCGAGGCCCGACCCTCAGGTGGTGCCCTTTGATGATCATCAATCCCGAGCGAATAGGGAGGTCCGTTAGGATCTTCGGGGACTGGCGGATACGCGTAATGGGCTTCCTGGTAACGTCTCGCGGGAGACCTCTGGACATCCAAACGTGGGCGCACTCCTGACGGGGTCCTGCCGCGCACGTCTCCGTCGTCCACGGGGACGCGTCTTAGGGGTGCTGCCGCATTTCCTTGACGCTCACGAGGGTGCTCTCGGGAGGGCATCTCCTCTGACTGCCTTGAGTTCGGGACCCCGATCGAGACCTCCCCTATTGGTTCAGTCTCGGGCGCGGCCTCTTCTGGCGCCGCTACTTGCGGTTCGACTTCGGTACTCATCCTATCAAACCCTGGCGGGCGTGAGGGTTCATCTTCGCTGAATTCCGTATCTTCAGCGAATTCGGGGTAACCCTCTTCTTCTTCCTCACCGCTCTCCTGGGAAGACCCCTCGGGATCTCCTTCGTCTTCCGAGCCCTCACCCTCATCCTCAGGGTCAGAAGCCTCCGAGCCTGGCGCCGACGGAGGTGGAGACGGCGGACAGCTGGGTGGGGGTCCCACCGTGCCTCGAAGGGCCAACTCTTGTGTGTCCCGATGTATCTGTTCGAGGACTGGATCCTCGGGGAGACAAGAAACTTCGGAATGGCCACAGGTCGTGGAGAAACCTCCATTTCTCCAGTGCGCTTCCACACTCAACTGCCACCGCGTTGCCGTAACGAGGCGAGCATCTTTCAACAATTCCCCGCACTGCGCGCAGTGGTACTCATCCGGCTGCGGGCGGTACAATCCACACGAAGGGTTCGGGCACTCCGCCAGGAAAGGAGTGAGGGCAGGAAGTGTGCCTAGACCATCATCCTCCCGCCACCCGGGTTCACGTGCCATTGACGCCATGCCATCGTAAAACCACGTCTTGCCACGGGCATCGAGGTACAACCTCGGTTCAAGCTGTCTCGTCCGCTCATTGCGAGGTCGTGGCATAGCTCCGGGAGCACTGCTTAGCAGGACCCGCTGCATATAGCGTCCCCATGAATCTAGTAACCCGTACATCACGCCACCGTCTTCTTCCTCGCGTACTTTCCAGAAAGGAAGGTCACACCGTTTCCTTGGATCGGACAGGTCGAAGGTGAAGGTGGCGCCACCTCGTAATGGTTCGAGATATTGCACCCAATGAAGGGCGGTTGGGCGATGCAGTCCGTGCTTGACGTAGAAATCAACGGCTTGGAGCCACGTCTCGAACCGCATTGGCCTCACGTGTGCTTCCAGCGTCATGGTCATGGCTGCCTGCTCTGCTTCGGACAAGTCTTTGCCAATACCGCATGCTTCAGTCAGCAACTCCAGATGCGCCGCCGGGATCAAGGCAGCGTCCAGTGGACGGTGTTTGATTTCGAAGGCCAGTTTCATGTACTCATCACAGACTTGCTTATTGGTGCTGTCCACCAAGTATCTGAACCAATCGCCAGTCCTGAGGGGATGCGGAGTTGGTGGCGCCCCAAGGCGTTGTTCTCTAGGCGAAAGGCCAGGAACACGAACAATCTCGTCAAGGCCCTTCGGCTTATTCGATGCAGTCGTGCGCAAGGCTATCTCCTGAAGTGCACGCGGCTCCGAGATTTCGTAAGGATACACCCCACGCTGCCGCCTGCGCGCTACAGATGGCATGCGCGACGAGTGCGGGGTGCGCGAACTTTCGGTAGCCTGCGAGTCCGCAGCATCAGAGAGATGCGGCGCTGGTTCAGACAACTCTCCGACTTCAGACAGTGTTTCTGAGGCGTAAGTCGTTAGGTCTCGCTTCCTTTCGCTCACCTTCTTGCTTTCGTCGGCTTCCTCATCCTCACTCTCAGGTGGTGATGCCGGTGGGTCCGGTAGTGGGGTTCCATCAGGAGGGTCCAGCCTCGGTGTAGCCACGGCGCCTCCAGGCCACATGGCGAACAAATGCAGGGGCATCCCTTCTGAGTAAAGCACCGTGCTGGTCATCCCCATGATGGCTCTCCACCTCGCGTAAACCGGATCGACGCTGCCGAGGAGAATCGTCAAACCCTCAGCGGTGAGACAACCTTCGGCCTCCTTAACCTCGGTTACGGGACCGAACTCGAACTCCTCCCACGGGGTGCGATTCGAAGGGCGATAGACTCGGCCTTTACAGTTCATGGTATGGTACGGCGTCAACCCCGAAGGGACCAATGACCACTGGTCTAGAAAGAGGACCCCTTCTTGACCCATCCTCAGAGCTTCGTTTTCGGAATCATGCAGCTCCCAAGCTCTACGGCGCTTCAAGGCGACAGCCAGGCCGTTCCATTTCGCACGCAATTCACGTAGTTCACGTAGTTGATCTAAGGAAATCATAGAGATGGGAAGCCGCAAGGGCTCAGGCGAGGGACGGCGTGGCTGAGGGGTCACCGTTTTAGCAGTCAGGGACCACTGCGAAGGTAGTGTCAGTGGGGACATCAGGTACGAGGCTTCCATCGGCGGAGACGGGGGTGGAGTTACAGAGTCATTGAGCTCCGGCGGCTGCGATGGCGACACCAATGATGACCCCAACGACGGCTCCGGGGGCGTCGGCGACGGCGTCGCCGGCGGTGACGGAGGTGGAGAGGGAGGTGGAGACCGCCGTGATGACCTTGATGAGTCATACCTCCTGTCCCTAGAAGACGTGG
>MDTD01074412.1_pt1 | contig 17614 bp, 16 predicted proteins | sample 811221 | NCBI WGS metagenome assembly MDTD01 (sample SAMN05326646, study PRJNA326480) | marine metagenome | isolation source: seawater | place: Pacific Ocean: South West | collected 2011 | reverse complement strand
TTGCGGCCCAGGTCGATGAGCATGACATGTTCAGCCTTTTCCTTTTCATCGTTGAGCAGGTCGTCCGCAAGGGATCTGTCCTCCTGTTCCGTGGCGCCGCGGGGGCGGGTACCGGCGATGGGCCGCAGGGTGGCCACCCCGTTTTCAAGGCGAACCATGGTCTCGGGGGAGGAGCCTGCAATCACACGGTCTTTGAAATTCATAAAGAACATGTAGGGGGAAGGATTGATGTATCGCTGTGCCCGGTAGATCAGCACCGGGTCCACATCTGTTTCGCAGGCAAAGGGCTGGGAATATACGGCCTGGAAAATATCCCCTTCCACGATGTGCTCCTTGATCCGCCGCACCCCTGCCTTGTATTCCTCGGCCGGGGTGATCGGGCACAATTCCACCTGTGCGCAGGCTTTCGTCTCTTCCTGTGCAACCGGCTTTCGGATGTCGGCCACCAGTTTGTCCAGATCCTTTCTTGCGGTGTCGTAAACCCCTGCTGCATCCGCACCGGGTTCCAGGTAGCAGATATTCAGGCAGGTCAAGGTCTGCTGGATGTTGTCAAATATGATCATCTGTTCGGGGATAATAAAATGACCGTATGGGGTCCCTTCGGGCAGGCAGACCGGAATATCCTCGAAAAAAGAGACCACTTCATAGGTGAAGTATCCGGTGACGCCGCTCCAGAACCGTGGCAGGTCTTTGATGTTGGCAGGTGTGTACCTTTGCACGACTTCCCGCATGACACCCAAGGGATCGTTGTTGTGGGGGATTTTTTCGGTTTTTCTGCGGGTGGCCACCTCCACATGGTCTCCGTAGACCTTGATGTGCCCGAAGGCAGACACGCCTAAAAAGGAAAATCTTGCCCAGCGCTCCCCACCCTCCACACTTTCCAGCAGGAAGCATTCCCTGTCCCGGTCATAGCATTTCTGGAGGATAGAGACCGGGGTGTCCGTATCCGCCAGCACCCGCGTGGCCACAGGAATGACATTGGCGGTTTTGGCAAGTTCGACAAATGTGTCCTTGTCCGGCAGTTGCTCTAAAATCATTGGGCTGTCCTTGTATTTATAAAAATTGTCGTGTGCAATAAAAAAAGGCTGACATGGTCGCCATGCAGCCTAACGGGCTGCAGCAGGTCTAACCAAAAGGAGGTCGGCTGCTGCAGCATATGATGCGCGGGTTATCCCCCGTCCACATCCGGTTGCAGCAGCCTGCGCCATGAGGTACGGCACCACCATCGGGTGACTGTGCTGTTGCGTGTTCCGGATGCAAGGTTCATTTTAAATCCTTAAATGAGGGTTCTATTCAGTTATGGATAGGAAAATTAAATGAAAAAAACGGAGTTGTCAATACAAATGTTTCTGTTTGTAGAAACGCCGTGGGGGTTTAAGATGGCTCTTGAATAAAAAACGGCACCGTCCCTTCCGGGCGGTGCCGTCTGACAGGGTGCATATTGCAGGAAATTTTAATGCATCCCGGGTGTGATGATCCGGGACTCTTTGGCCTTCTGGGCCTTCTCCTGCTGTTCTTGCATGCGTTTGAAATTTTCAATAACGACTTTTGTTTCCGCCTCCATGGCCTTGGGAAAGACATGCATGGCTTCTTCAAATGAATTGGCTTCAAGCTTGGCCTGCAGGGGGATGGGGCCCTGGGGGGTGCCCAACTGGGTGCTGCCGATGTAAATGGTTTCCCGTTCCGTATCTTCTGACCCGTCTGCTTTAACGGGAAGCAATTTTCTGATGGTGGCTATCTTAAGGTCCGTGATGGTTTCTTCGCGGTAAAGGTTATCCTTGTTAACCTGAAAATCTATGCTATTGGGCGAACCGCCGTTGTCACTCATTAAAGTCTCCCTTCCGGGGATAAATCCCCATTGAATATGTTCCCCCGTGTCACTCACAGGGATTCGTTTACCCTATCGTTTTGGCAGGAGAAGCACAAGGAAAGATTCTTGCTGACCGGGAGCGCCGCAAATCTATTGCCACTGTGAATCGCAATAGATTTATGGTAAAAGAACTGGATTTTAAAACGGTTGCCTGGGATTGAAAACGGGGCGACACAAAGAAAGAACTAAGACAAACCATGCTGTTTATTTTCCCTCCCGTGGGCAAACCCTGTGAACCCCCCGCCGGCGTGGCCCTGTTGTCCGCTGCCCTGAAATCGGCAGACATCGGCTGCCGGGTGTACGATGCCAATGCAGAAGGCCTGCTCTGGCTCATCCGGTCTGTGGATGACTCCCGGGCCAAAGATTCCTGGACCCTGCGGGCGCTCAAACACAGGGAGCAGATCATTGCGGATTTGAAAGATCCAAGGCTGTACCGGAATATGGACCGCTACCACCAGCGGGTATACGACCTGAACCGCCTGCTGATGACTTCCGTTGACGGGGAACGGTTCAGAATCACCCTGAGTGATTACGCGGATAACCAGTTGTCTTCCGTGGATTCCAAAGCATTGCTGAGAAGTGCTGCCGAACACAGGGAAAATCCGTTCTACCCCTTTTTCGAGGAAAAGATCCGTCCGCAGATTGAAGGATGGGACAGTCCCTGGGTGGGCATTTCCCTTTGTTACCTGAACCAGGCCCTGGTGAGCTTTGCCCTGGCCGGCTGGATACGGGAGAACTTCCCGGAGAAAAAACTTGTGATGGGCGGGGGATTGATCTCGTCATGGATGGCACGGCCGGCATTCGACAATCCTTTTTCTGATCTCATTGATGTGATGATTAAAGGGGAGGGGGAGCAGCCCCTGCTGGAATTACTTGGAGGGGGCGATACCACAAGAAAACACTACGTCCCGGACTATGGCTTTGCCGACACTCATGAATACCTGGCACCGGGCCGTATCCTGCCCTTCCGGGCTTCCATCGGCTGTTATTGGAGCAAGTGCAGGTTTTGCCCTGAAAAAGCCGAAACAAGGCCGTATTCCGCCCAGCGGGCTGCCTGCATTCTTGAAGACCTGGATGAGATGACCGCAGCCCACCGCCCTGATGTGGTCCACTTCATCGACAATGCCGTGACCCCGGCGTTTCTGAGGGCACTGGCAGGGCGAGAGTTTTCCTTCAAATGGTACGGCTTTGTCCGGTTTGAAAAAGATTTTACCGATCCTGAATTCTGCCGGGCGCTTAAAAAAAGCGGTTGCGAGATGCTCAAACTGGGGCTGGAATCCGGCGACCAGGACGTGTTGAACCGGATGAACAAGGGAACGGATCTGTCCGATGTGAGCCAAACCCTTAAGAACCTCAAGGCCGCCGGTATTCTTACCTTTGTCTACCTGCTGTTCGGCACAAGCTTTGAAGATGAGGCCGCCGCCAGAAGGACCTTGGGCTACATCAAGGAACACCAGGAGAATATTGACTATCTGAACCTGGCCGTGTTCAACCTGCCTAAATTCAGTGAGGATGCAAAAGGGCTGACCACCAGGGATTTCTACCACGGCGATCTTTCCCTTTACCTGAACTTTGACCATCCGGCCGGATGGGACCGCCGCCACGTAAAGGCGTTCATCGACAAGGAATTTAAAAAGGAGTTGGGGGTGGGGTCGCGCTTCCGGAAAAATCCCGTCTTTTTTTCCTCCAACCATGCCATGTTTTTCAACGATCTGGAGACTGACAAATGATTGCAGAAGTGCTTTCCACCGGAGATGAGGTCCTGCTGGGGGATATTACCGATACCAACAGCAGTTTTCTGTGCCGGCGCCTGAAGGAGGCCGGCATCACCGTTACGGGCATCACTGCCGTGGGGGATGATGTGGGGGCCATCGGGCAGGCCATAGAGACTATCTCCGGCCGGTCGGATATCTGCCTTGTGACAGGCGGTTTAGGGCCGACCCGGGATGATGTCACAGCCCTGGCCTGTGCCGGAGCCGCAGGCGTTGAACTCCAAGAGCACCCCCAAGCCCTCGCCGGCATGCAGGCCTTTTTTAAAAAAAGAGGCTTTGAAATGACGGCTGCCAATCGAAAACAGGCCCTGCTGCCGGCAGGGGCCGCCGTGATTGAGAACCTAAACGGCACCGCCCCGGGGTTTGATATTGTTGTGAACCGCTGCCGTTTCTTCTTTATGCCGGGTGTGCCTTCTGAAATGCGGATCATGTTCAGACAGGCGGTGAGGCCCCGGTTGTTTGACATGACGGGAACCCCGGCGGAAATACGGGTGGTCCGGCTGATGGTTTACGGGCTGGGCGAGTCCGCTGTCGGGGAAAAACTGGAGGGCTTTGAAGATCGGTTTGACGGACTTTCTTTAGGATTCAGGGCCGTGTTCCCCATGATTGAGGTTAAGGTGGTTGACCATGCGGATGCGGACAGGGGGGATGCAGAATTGGCATCTGCTGTGGCCTGGATCAAAGAAAAATTGGGCCGGAAGATTATTTCGGACCGGGGGCTGACCCTGGCCGCGGAGGTCGGGCGGCTTCTCACGGAAAAGGGGCAGACCTTAAGTGTGGCGGAATCCTGCACCGGTGGTCTGATTTCCCATCTTGTAACCGATGTGGCGGGGGCATCGGCCTATTTTCTGCTGTCCGCCACCACATATGCCAATGCTGCCAAAACCGATATTCTCGGAGTTACGGACGAAACCCTTAAAGCCCATGGGGCGGTACACGAAGAAACCGCCCGTCAGATGGCTCAAGGGGTGCGGCGGGCCGGCCGTTCGGACTGGGGGATCTCCACCACGGGTATCGCCGGACCCACCGGGGGCACGGATGACAAACCCGTGGGAACGGTCTGTGTCGGGGTGGCTGGGCCTTTGGGTGCATCTGCCCGCAGGTTTGTTCTGGATATAGGAAGCCGGGAGCGCAACAAGCAGTTGTTTGCCGCCACGGCTTTGGAAATGCTCCGCCGAGAACTTGAACCGGGAACTTGAACGTTGATCAGATCAGATCAGTTAAAGACAATTGAATAACAAGTAAAAAAGAACAAGGAATGCTGTCATGTCAGTTGAAGAAAATAGTTGTCCTAAATGTAGTTCACCCTATGCCTATCCGGACGGGTTCCTGTGGATATGTCCCGAATGCAGTCATGAGTGGTCGCCTGACCAGGCGTCTGATGCCTTACCGGAAGAGGCGCCGCAGTTTCTCGATGCCAACGGCACGCCTTTGCAGGACGGCGATACCGTCACCACCATAAAGGATCTGAAGGCCGGAAAGGACACAATGAAATTGGGTACCAAGGTTAAAAACATCAAACTCCTTGATGATCCTGTCAACGGCCACGATATTTCCTGTAAGATTCCAGGGTTCGGGGCCATGTATCTGAAATGCGCCGTTGTCAAAAAGGCCTAAGGAAGGATTTTGAAGATTTGTTTTTGAATCCGTATGATCCGCTGTGATTAAAGACCGAAAATCTTTTTGTACCAGTCTTGTGCCCTGGCTTCGAAGTCCGCCTGGTGTGCCGGGTCCGACATCTGATGCCCTCCCCCCTGATGGATGATTTTTTCTTTGGGGGCTGCCATGGCCGCATAAAGGTCATGGGCATTGGAAACCGGGACGATCTCGTCGGCATCACCGTGGAAGATCATCATGTGGTGAAGGGCGGATGCCTTGTCCAGAAGGTTGAAGAGCAGGTTTTCGGCAAAGAAACGAAGGGGCAGGGCAGGGCGGTTGTCGTTGGCTTCAACGGGGATATTCCGGATGCTCCGGCTGACCACGGGGGCGGCGCACAGGATTCCGCCCAAAGGAGGTGTTCCGGCGGCCGTAAGTTTTGCCCAGGCATTGATGCAGGTGGCACCGCCCATACTGGAGCCGAACAGGGCAATCCTGTCCGATGTCAGGCGTAAGCCCAAAACGTGGCCAACTGCAGCGGTGTAGTCCCTTGTCCGTTTATCCAGGGAGGTGTCTGTTACAAAATTGCCGTCGCTTGATCCACACCCCCGGTGGTCGAAGCGGAAAAAGGCGATCCCCATGGCCGGCAGCAGCCGTGACAGCACCAGTTGCTTGGCGGAATGCAGACTGCCTTCAAGCCCGTGGGAGCCTACCACCAGGGGAGGGGCGGCTGTTTCCGGCAGATGGAGGATTCCTCTTAGGGTCAAATGGTCTGCTGTAAATTGGGTCTCCACGGTTTTCATCTTGTCTTTGCCTTCCTATCCCTGTATAATAATTCGCTTTTGGCAATAATGAATGCGCCCTGGCGTTTTGTAAATAACCTGTCGTTAAAAGACAGTGAAGTTAGAGAAAATATACCCCATTATGGCTGTAAAAAAAAGAAAAACCTATGAACTGGAAATCGTGGATCTTGCCTTTGGCGGCAAAGGTCTGGCCAAGCCGGAGGGCTTTCCCGTATTTGTGGACCGGTGCGTCCCCGGCGACCTGGCACTGGTAAAAATTGCCAGGAAGAAAAAATCCTGGGCAGAGGGCAAGCTTATCCATCTGATCACCCCCTCTCCCATGCGCAAGCAGGGCCGTTGTGCCTATTGCCGGTTCTGCGGGGGATGCAAGTGGCAGGAGGTGCCTTACGAACGGCAGCTTGAATACAAGAAGCGTCACGTAGCGGATTCTCTGGCCCATATCGGCCGCCTGAAAGATGTCCGGGTCACCGATGTTATTCCTTCCGACCCCATCTATGAATACAGGAACAAGATGGAGTTTTCCTGTGCCTCCCACCGGTGGCTGCTGCCGGATGAACTGGCAGATGAAAGCATCAAAAAAGGTTTTGGTATCGGTCTTCATGTCCCCGGCACCTTTGACAAGGTCATCGATATCAAGCAATGTGAAATCATGCCCTCCCAGGGTAACGCCATACTCCAGGATGTGCGGGAGTTTGTGGCGGCATCCGGACTGCCGGTCTATCACCTGAGAAGCCATGAAGGATTCTGGCGGTTCATCATGCTGCGGCATTCCGTGGCCCATGACCAGTGGATGGTGAATATTGTCACCAAGGAGAAGAACCTGGAGGCGGTGACGGCATTGGGGAATCTGCTGGCGGAAAAATACCCGAATATCCGGTCCGTGATGAATAATATTACGGATGCCAAATCCGGTGTCTCCGTGGGGCAGGAAGAGATCCTGATCCATGGTGAGGACCACCTGATTGAAAAACTGGAAGACTTTCAGTTCAAGATTTCCGCCAATTCATTTTTCCAGACCAATACCCGGGCCTGTGAAAAACTCTATACCAAGGTCCGGGAATACGCAGGCCTTACCGGAGCTGAAACCGTTCTGGATCTGTACTCCGGCACCGGCACCATCCCCATCTGGCTGTCCGGCCACGCCAAAAAGGTGTACGGCATGGAAATCGTCCATGACGCAGTGGTGGATGCCAGGGAAAACGTCCGGATGAACCATATCGATAACTGCGAATTTTTTGAGGGGGATATCAAGGACGTTTTCAGGCAAGTACCGGAAAAGCCTGACGTCATCATTATCGATCCGCCCCGGGTTGGCATGCATAAGGATGTGGTGGGCCACGTGCTTGCCCATTCTCCGGAAAAAATTGTTTATGTCTCCTGCAACCCGGCCACCCTTGCCAGAGATCTTGAGATGCTCTCCGCCCGGTATGCGGTGCTGGAAGTCACTCCGGTGGACATGTTTCCCCATACCTATCATATTGAATCGGTGGCCTTGCTGGTCAGAAAATAGGGCCTTCGTCGTTCAAAATACAAAAAAGGCCCCGTGGCACTTGGTGCAGCGGGGCCTTTTTCGTTGTATGGTCCAAAAGACGTTATCCCATGGACATATGGGGCCCTAAGGGGACTTCTTCCTTGTCCAGTGGCTCTGAAAACAGGCAGTTGAGGATGAGCATGTCATCGTCTTTTTCGGATTTTACCTTGTAGGGCAGTTTGTTGAACAATCGGATCATGCCCTTGTTCTGGGGAGAGGTATAGGCGATCAGCCCTTTGATGCCGTTGTCCTTGGCAGCCGTGGCAAGCTTTTCCTGGAGGATGTTGGCAATGCCCATACCCTGGTATTCCTTGGATACGGAATAGGCCACCTCCGCCATATTGATGATGGTGTTCCTGAAATATTCACCCACGGCAATAATTTTTTCAAAGCCCAGTTCACCGATGGTGGCCACGATGGTCAGATCGTTCACATAGTCGATCTCGTAGGTGGTTTCGATCTGGTCATGGACAAAGCTTTTTTTCTCATGAAAGAACCGGGACACGATATCCCCACGGTTCATGGTGTAGTAGTGTTCCTGAATACTGCGTTCGTCCACGGGTTTGGCAGGCCTGAAGGTAATGGGAATACCGTTGATTTCCTTAACGGCTTCGTACTTGAGGGGGTATACGCCCTTGATGGCCTGTTTGAACTTCCTGTCCTTTTCGATAAGATCCATCTCTTTTGCCTTGGCAAAAAGCTCGTCCCTGTAATCCGGATGGGCGATGGACACCAGGGCCATGGCCCTTTCCTGCAGGGTCTTACCGAACAGGTTCACCACCCCGTATTCGGTGGCCACAAACTGGACATCCCCCCTGGGAACCACCACGGCTGTGTCGTCCAGGGTGGGAACGATCCGGCTTTGCCGGCCGTGATCCGCTGTTGAGGTCATCATGAGGATGGATTTGCCCCCGTCGGACATGGCCGCCCCCCGGGTAAAATCCAGAAGGCCGTTGATCCCGGTGTAGTTGTTGAAGGGCAGGGCATCCGCCGCCACTTGGCCGGTAAGGTCGATGGCCATGGCGGTGTTCAGGGTGGTCATCCGGTTGTGCTGTCCGATGATACCCGGGTTGTTGATATAGTCGGACGGGTGGAATTCAATGGACGGGTTGTCGTCCAGGAATTCATAGAGCAGGTTGGACCCCACGGCGCTGCCGGCCACCAGTTTGTCTTTGTTAAAGCCCTTCTGCTTGTTGGTGACCACCCCTAAGGAGAACAGGCGCATGATGGCGTCGGACAGATACTGGGAGTGGATGCCGATGTCGTTCTTCTGGGAAAGACAGATCATCGTGGCTTCAGTTGTGACGCCCAGGCTGGTCTGGATGGTGGAGCCGTCATCAATCAGCCGTGAAATGTGTTTGGCAATGGTGTTTGCGGTTTCCATTTCCGGCAGGGGCTTTATGGTGAGCAATTCTTCCTCGTGCTCCACAATATAGTCCACATCATTGACATGGATGAAACTTCTGCCCAGGACCCGCGGCATGTTGGGGTTTACCTGGCAGATGACGATGTCCGCGGTTTCACAGGCTGAAAGGTTAATGTCCACGGATACCCCAAGGCTCATCCAACCGAAATCATCCGGCGGGGATGCCTGGATCAGGGCTGCGTTCAATGGCATGAGCCCGGATTTGAACAGGTGGGGGATCTGGGAAAGGTTGGCCGGCGTGATAAATCGTTTGTTTTTGCTGATAATGCTCGGAGAACCCGATCCCAGGTAAAAGGAGCGGATTTTGAACTGCTGCGAGTGGGAGCGGTTGGCAATGAGGGTCAGCGGCCCGCTTTCGATGCTCAATAGCCTGACGATCTCAAGGTCGGTGAACCTTGCGGAAATGGCAGACAACTCGCTGACCAGGTGCTGGGGTTCCCCGCAGGAGGAGCCGATGAAGACTCTTTGCCCGGGCCGGATGTGGGACAGGGCCTCCTGTGCGGTGCTTAATTTGTCCACGTAGGCGTCAGCCCAATACGTCGGTTTATTCATATATATATCTCCGAAGTTTTTTAACCCATCATAGTAGAAAAAGGACGGGTTGTGAATACCAAAGGCTGAATATGCCGCCTGCCCGTCATCTTCAAACCATATCATAAATTTAATTAAATCCGTCCAAATTCCCATCTTTTACTTGAGATTTTTTAAATACTCCTGTATTTTTTCATTCTGTTATATAGTTAATGAATGCTATTCAAAAAATAAAGGTTGCAAAATGGGCATATATGAACGTAAACAACGTGAAAAAGAGCGTCGGCGGCAGGAAATCCTGGCTGCGGCAAGGGATGTTTTTTCCGCCAAGGGTTTCAACAGCGCCACCATGGAGGAAATTGCCTCCAAGGCAGAGTTGAGTCCGGGAACGCTCTATCTCTACTTTAAAAATAAAGAGGAGCTGCACACCTCACTTTCCATTAATATCCTGGCCCGGTTAGGGGCTGAGATCGAAAAGGTGGTGGATGAGGATATTGCAGTGGAAGATAAGATCGGGCGATTTCGTGACGTATTTATCGAGTTTTACGATCTCGACGCCAGTATCCTCACCAACCTGTTCCACCTTCAGTCCGGAGAAACCCTCCACAATCTTTCCGACGAGGTGATGCAGGAACTTAAAAAGTACTCCAGCAAGGCGCATCAGGCCATTATTGCCGTGGTTCGGGAGGGGATAGAGAAAGGTATTTTCGTAGACGAACACCCGGTGGCCCTGGCCGATGTCCTGTGGGCCACCTATTCCGGTGTCGTTCTCTGGGTGGATTCCAAACGTCTGCTCAACGATGAGAAAGATTTTGTGAAACCGACCCTGAACCTTGCATTTAACTTGTTTATCAAGGGATTAAAGGGTAAATAAGCCTATTTACACAGTCTGTGTATGGTCTGGGCATGCCACTCTCCTCTTCCGGAGAAGGTTGGTATGCCCTTTTCTCTTAAGTATTCGGCAATCATCGCAAAGGTGGCGCCCTGGTCCCTCATATTACTGATGATGGATAAGATATCGTCTTTGGTATAGTGGGTGCCTGAAGCATAGCTGGTGGTGGCCCTGGGGGGGATCGGCATATCGTCGGCGGCCGTGGTCTCGGCGACGACTTGTCCCAGATTCTCAAAAAAGTCAGCCACGGCATTGTCCCTGCGAATGGCGGCTTCCATTCTCATCTCATTGATCGTGGCAATTTTCTCCACATGTTCCGCCATAGCAGTGATCTGGTCAACAATACTGGGCAAAAACTCTTCCAGCTGTATGCTCAGGTCATCCATGCCTGAACCAAAAGACATCTGAGGCATCTGCTGGGGGGAGTGTTGCGGCTGCTGGTGTTGCGGTGGGGTGCGCCTGTCCCTTAGAACTCTCCGGTCCTGTTGGGGAAAAAAGTTCCCTTCCATGGGTTTTCGTTGGGAGTGAGGAGCCCCCTCTTTTCTGTGGGAACTTCTAAGGTTTTTTAAAAAATCGTTCATGACCATCTCCTAATGGGTCTGTTACGCTGTTAACGCAATACGCCGTACTCATTTTAAAAACAGGTGTAAAAGGCTTAGGGATTGAACACGGTTTAGAATATGAACTATAATAGCGTATTCTAAAGCTTGCGGTCAAGCCTGCGGGTTTTCTTCTGCATCGCTGTTGAAAGTTTGGGTTCGTGTCATATGGTAATGGCAGCTTTGTAAATTGTACGCAAATATCTACCATATCTCGTACGAAAAAGTCAAAGCATTTTGACGGTCAGGGGCGGGCGGTATGGCGCCCCTGACACTTGAACCTGACGCTTGACGTTGATAAACGGATCGCGCTGATATATGCTGATACACAGATGTTGACCTGACAAGGGGAGAAGATGAAGTATTTTCCGTTGAAAACCGCTGTACTCTGCCTGGTTTTACCGCCGCTGCTCTACGCGCTTGCCCTTATGGGACTGGCCGATTACCTGAAAAATGAATACGATAGAAAAATTACGAACCGCCTGGTGGGAGAGCCCTCCCAGGTCCTTGAGGGGGACCGCCCCATTGAGATGCTGGTGGCGGAAAATATCTCGGATTTTCTGAGCCATGATTTTCTGGCAAAAAATGCGGGCGTCGCGATATCGGTTGAGGTCATCACCCGTGACGGGCGTTTAATTTATCCTGCCGTATCAGAAGATGCCGTTGAACAGGCTCCGGATCAGATCGCGAGCCATAATTACGAAATTTTGAACCAGGGCATGGATGTTCTTGTGGAAATTCGCCTGGAACACGGCACCTGGCTGCCAAATCTGATTCTGGTGCTTCTGGCGGCGATTGCCTTGGCCGTGTTTGTTCCGGTATACCGGGAGGCCAGCCGGTTGGCCGCCCTGGACCGTGCTCAGGATCAGGGCAAGGTTGAAACCCTGGTAAAGGATCTCAAGGAAAAAGAAGAAAAGGGCAAAAAGGGCATGGCCCGCCTTAAAAAAGAGAAAAAGGCCCTGTTCGAACGCCTGAAGAACCTTCGCACCCGGTATACCGAGCATCGTAAGAAGTCAAAAGCAACGGAAGATGAGCTTTTTGATGAAATCGTCAAGCTTGAGGAACAGCGGGATGCCTATGCTGCACTGAAGGCGGAAAAAGAGGCGGAAATCGAGATCCTGCGCACCAAACTGCAAAAGATCGAGCGGAGAAAAGGCGGTGGTGTCCGGCGAAATGAATTTGACTATCTGGTCAAGCGGTTCGCCACTCTATACAAACAGGTGGATATGAATCGTAAAGCGGTGTCCGGCTATCTGGGGCTGGAAGATGATCTGCAGCTCAAGGCCGAGGAGATTATCCTGCTGCTGGACCGCAACCCGGAAATGGTGACCATTAAACGAAAGGTGTTTTCAGGAAAGAAAAATAAAACCACGGTTTTAGAGGTGCTGTTTGCCTACAACGGCCGGCTCTACTTTCGGCCTCTGCCGAACAACCGGGCGGAAGTGCTGGTTATCGGCACCAAAAAGACCCAGACCCGTGATATGGAGTTTCTTCACAAACTCTGACGGGGAATCTACCAATAATTCCAGGCTTGATTCACAACCACATGAAGGCCAAGCAGCAGGTTGGTCACCCCATGGGCCAGTATCGGGGAAAACAGGTTTTTTCTCTGGTAGAGCAGTAATGCGTATATCATCCCTGCCAGTATGCCGGGCAGCCAGCGGTGATGTTCCAGGCCGAATGCCACAGAGATTGCCATAAAGGAAAACCAGGAAAAGCTGCCTAGGGCCACCCGGGTGAAATTACTGTCCATTAAAAAGCGCAGGGCGAATGACCGCCAGAACAATTCTTCAATAACCGGCACCACCAAAGCCGCACCACATATGCGAAAGGCGATTAGAATCACGGTGTAGGTGGTATTGCCGGCATCATGGGGATTGAATCCCGATGGGCTGCCCAATTGAGGATAATATCCTTCAAGCCCGATCCATATTGCAAATACCAGGATGCCGGCCATGACGGCATTCATGTCCCAGAACGGGCGAATTTCGCGGCGTATTTTAGGCCAGAAAAAGACCAGGAGCACGAGGACGGAAAGGGTTTTGGCCGGATAGACCAGGAATCTGGACATGTTGAACCAGGGGACAAGGTAGGTGAATCCGGCAAACACAAGAAAGGGGATCACATAGGGCAGATAGCTCTGCAACTTTGGCCTGTTGTCTTTTGCCTCTGTCATGGGGCCGTCCTAAAAATGTTTCAGGTCAATATCAGGATGTCAGGTATTCGTCTTCATGTCTATCGGCTCAGGCAGGGAGATGTCAAGGAGGAATTCAGAAGGGTTCCCGGCAGCGTGACTGCCGGCCGGGAACCTATGTCACTTTGTCTAGGAGGCTTTCAGGGCCTCGGTTTCCTTTCTGTAGCGAATGATATCCTGGACCGTGAGCACAGGGAATCCGTGCGTAATACCGAATTCCACGGCCTTTGGCAGCCTGGCCATGGTGCCGTCCGGATTGGTGAGTTCACACAGGACGCCATATGGGGGAAGCCCTGCCAAGCGCATCATATCCACGGTGGCCTCGGTGTGGCCGGTACGTTCAAGAACGCCCCCGGCTTTGGCCTGGAGAGGGAATACGTGGCCCGGCCGGTTCAGGTCCGACGGCCCTGCATCCGGTGCTGTCGCCGCACGGACCGTTGTCAGCCTGTCTCTGGCAGATACCCCGGTGGTCACCCCGGCCGCCGCTTCAATACTCACCGTGAAGGCGGTTTGATAGGGGCTGGAGTTGTTTTCCACCATGGGTGGCAGATCCAATGCCTTTATTCTTTCCGGCGGCAGGCAAAGACAGACGATGCCGCTGCACTCACGGATGAGCATCGCCATCTGTGCTTCGGTGAGGGAATGGGCCGAAAAAATAAGGTCGGCCTCATTTTCCCTTGTTTCATCATCGGCCACAAGGATGCCAAGTCCCTTTTTGAGGGCCTCAAGACCGTTTTCCACCCGCTGAACCGGGGTGCCGAACTGGGTTAGGATTTGCTGATTCATGATCGCGCTCCTTTACAAATAAATTAAAATTAATTCATGAATCAGGGCGCAAAAGGAATGGACAGGTGCAACGGATACGGCAATACCCCGGAGATGATGCATATCTCCCGCCACAAGTGGTCAGGCAGGGGCGATCCCCGGCACAGCCGTTCCTGCACCGTATTCTCTTCCATCCGGACTGTGACCGTCGGCCCTGGAGTTTCACCAGATCTGCTTGACCTTTGCCCGATCCGGATTTCCAGATTCGTTTTTGGGCAAAGCGCTCGCGGGCTTCCCATAGAGGGTTACCGCCGGTGGGGAATTCCACCCCGCCCTGAGAATAACAACGAACGCTGTGTTACTACAGGGGCGGGGCAAAGTCAACATTTAGTCGATCTCGTTTTATGGGGGTGGTAAACTTCTGGTAAACTTTCATGTCTAATTCGGAATCAATTTAACTATGTATTGTGTTCTTTTCCGAATCGCGTTAATGTCCAATAAAGTTGATTCGTGGACTTTCAGAGCCGACATAAGAAATAGTGGTTGCCTAATACCAACCAAAAGAAATTAATATCATCATTGGTGACCTTTCTTTTGTGTTTGCTTCTATCTTGGATAGCATTAGCTTGCAAATATAAAGCTGGAAAAAAAATTACATATTTATAGTTATTGTAATGGTAAATAAAGATAATATTGATTGTTCTCATCAGTCATAATAACTATTAAATAGAGCTTGCTTTTCGGATTACGAATGATTTGGCTATTTCTAATTGATTAAGGTGCTGAAAATGAATCTATCATTCCAATGGAAAATAAGAATTGTGATTTGCTTGCTGTCTGTGAGCTTGACCAGCCTTGGGATGTATTTCTTTTACATTACAGCCTACCAAACGACTATAGGGTTACTTAAAAAAAATCTTCGGGATGTTAGCAATGTCGGTGCCATGCTTTTTGATCGTGACAGCCGGGAAGCCATTAAGAGATTGAAGGCCCAAGCACTCAAAGAAGCATTTTTTGTCAGGCAAGAGATTAATGCTCTCCCTATAGGTGGGACCACAAAGAGCATATCTCCTGAAAAAGTTAAAGTGCTCCATTCCTCAAAAGATTTTCAAATGATTCTACACCGTCTCAAAATGATAAATTATGCTAGCTATAAAGAGGCTGTACCTCTGTTGGAGGACTATAAGGAGACCAACCATAAGGGGTTTTCAAAAGGTATGATGGGGGCATATCTTATGATTGGTGTGGATACATTGCCGGGGAATATGGGTATGTATCTTGTGTCTACAAGCCCTGAAGCAACAGATGATGGTTGGCCGGGAATTCCTATAGGGACTTTATTTAGATCTTTTGTTCCATTTTCAAAGTTCGAACATAAAATATATATTCATCATGAATTAATAACGGATGATTTTTATCAATCGCTACCAGGTAGTACTCCTATCTTTGATGAGAATAACCAAGCAATTGCAATACTTGGTGTGGATTATTCTGTTGGGCCTCAATTAAACAAACTAAACAGACTAAAGTGGATCTGCTTTGCGTTGATTCTGAGTAGTTTTATCCTTTCTTTTATCCTTTCTTTTATCATATCAAAAGTCCTTAATACTCCCCTGAAAATACTAACAGAAGGGGTGAGAGAAATTGGCAAAGGAAATCTTAAGACTCGGGTTGCAATCCATTCTAAGGATGAATTTAAGCTTTTAGCTCAAGAGTTCAATAATATGACTCAAAATCTTAGAAGCATAACAGTTTCACGGGATAAACTTGAAATTGAAATCAAACAGAAAAAAGAAGTACAAAAAGAAAAAGAAAAGGTGATTGAGAATCTTAAAGTAGCTCTGGATGAGATTAAAACGTTAAAGGGGATAGTTCCAATCTGTTCCAGTTGCAAAAAAATTCGAGATGACAAGGGATATTGGAATCAACTTGAGTCTTATATCCAGAAACACTCAGAAGCTTCTTTCAGTCATGGTATATGCCCTGAATGCTTAGATAAGCTTTATGGGAATCAAAAATGGTATACTGAGATGAAAAAAAAGAAAGGCTATGCTTAAGTAATGGTTATGTGTTTGCTGTCTATAATCGAACGCTTTTTCGATATTCATTCGACCACAACATGTGGTATGGGGCAGGCCATAAAATTTTAAACTAAAGTGTCGTTTTTATAGAATATAAACTTCTCTGATCCAGGGTCACGTTATTACATTATAAACTTCCCTGTGAGTTGTATATTCTCTATTGCAATCCTTTTGGTGTGAAAGCAATGGAGACTTTGTAGTAATCCATTCCACTGGGTAGCTCTGGCAATGGGAAGCTTTCTGTGACGGCTTTAAACACTAAGTTATCAAATTCTATATTCCCTGACTTTTTTTCGAAGGATATTTCGTTAGCAAGTCCAGTTTTGCCTATATTCATAAAAATATTAGCTTCAAGAGAAGGGTCAAAATCTGGTATTACAGATTTTTCCCAATTTTGTTGGATCACTGATGCTATAACCATTTGGTATAAAGTACGTTGACTTTGCTGACTATTTTTGTTGAATTTTAACTTTTTTTGTTTAGATTTATTTGAAAAATTTTTCACTCCATTTTCATCGGTCCAAGAGTTGATAGTTTCTCCAATTGATGAATGAGGCGTTATTAAACCCAATATAAAAAACGGAATCACAATCCATTTTTTCATCTTGTTTTTTCCTTATTACCGAAGTTTGGATAGATAGTCTTCGAACATTATGATGTTGCCGTTTAACTTATTTTTTTTCGGTTTTTATTTGATTTATTTACGAGAGATTTTTTCATTTCGATTTTTAGTTTAATGATACCATGAATTTCGTCTAAGCTTTCCGTGTCTATTTTCTCAAGAATTGCCAAATCGTTAATTATGTTTTTTATTCTTCCTAAATCCTCAAATCGCTCCATCACATTTTTATTTTGAACTATTGATGTAGCATCGAATTTGTTGTCTATATCCAACAACTCAATTACTTTTTTTGATCCTAAAATAATTTGAACTGCTTTTAGGTGCAAAGCATTTACGGGGTTCCCCCTTTTAATTTCGCTGAAGTAACTTGACGGTTTGTCTATAGATTTTGATAACTTAGCCTGTAATCCTCTTTTGGATTCTAGTAGGGAAATAAATTTATTTCGCAATTCTTCTGTAAAATTTTTGTTGGGTATAGACATTTTTATGTTGACATTAGTTGGTTATAATGTATTTTTGTCCTTAAGGATACTTGTTATCACATATACATGAGGACACAGGTAATGAATCAAGCCTATCAAATTTCAAAAATCATTTCAAAACAAATCACCACGCCACCCATGCGCTTTAATTCGGCGCATTCTCCAATAAATCCTATATCAGGAGGTATCAAATCATGATCGGTATCGTAGAAGGCCAACTCGTAGCGGCAAAACACAGACAACCCGAAGCAGGCCAAGAATTCAAACCCCACCAACTTTTGAGCGTCATGCAGGTTTACGACGGTGACGCAGAAATCGTCAAAATTAAAGATCTCGAACTCCAACGCACCCACAAACCTAACTCCGCTGTAAAGCTCAAATGCCGCATCAACCACTGGTCCAATAACAACGCATCCGGCCAGGCTGTAACACTGATGGAAGTATTATGAT
>MDTD01191419.1_pt1 | contig 17621 bp, 14 predicted proteins | sample 811221 | NCBI WGS metagenome assembly MDTD01 (sample SAMN05326646, study PRJNA326480) | marine metagenome | isolation source: seawater | place: Pacific Ocean: South West | collected 2011 | reverse complement strand
TTTTGTTCAAATGATAATTAAAGCCTAAATCCGTTTGCGCAAAACCAAAGCGGTTGTTTTTATGTAAATCATAAGACATTACATAAAAGTTGTCTAAGGAAAAACGACTGTTTAACTTAACAAACGTATAATTGCTCAACCATAATTTTTGATTGTTTGTAAGATCTTGTGAACAAACCACAAAACTCATTACCAGAAATAAAAAAAGAGTTATTCTATTTCGCATGCTTGGTAGATTTTTTAGGATAGCGTTTTTGATCAAAAGATATTTTTACAAGAGCCGTTTTAATTTTATCGACTACCACAATTTCATATTCATGATTCCCTTTAGGAACAGTCATATAAAATCTATTTAATGTTCCTGGAACCAATTTTCCACCATCTTTATAAATAGAATATTTAGCTCTTTTAGAGGAAATCTGAATCGTTTTAATAATCTTTCCATTTTCTTTAATGTGCAACCTAAGGGTATTGTCCGAAAACATGTAAGCTTTGAATTCTGCACGAAACATAATGCGCAAATACGATTTCTCCTGAGCTTTTAAGAAAACTCCTTTTTGAGCGGTAATTCTGTAGTAGATATTTTCTTTATTTTTCTTTGCAGAAATCAAAATAACCTTCTCTCCTTTATTAATAAGGGGTTGTGACTTCCAGTGCGGTTCGGGGTATTTTTCAAAATAATATTTAGAATATACCTTCTCTTTATTGTTCAACACAATAAAATCTATATAATGCTTACCGGGAGGAATCGTAAAACTGATTTTTTTAACAACAGAAATCATTCCTACTTTTCGAACAATTTGAGATTTAACAGAAGTAGGGATTGGCTTTACTTTCCTTACCTTAATTTTTTTACCATCCACGGTGTATTTAATAGCAAAAGGAGCGCTGTACTTTTCACCCTCTTCAACAGTTGTCCGAACATAAAGGGTAACTCTGCCCGGACCATTAACTTTTATTTTAGTACCATACTTCTTGGATAGCGTATAATAAGAGGTAGGTTTCTTATCTCCAGATTGAACCTGAACAATTTTATTATGCAGGTAGGGCTTAACTATTTTTTTAGATGCAACGGATGTTATCGTCAAAAAAACAAATAAAAGCATTAAACCAATTGGTGTTTTTGTCTTTAACATTTTAGTTTATTTGGTATGAATAACTTCTGTTCCCAACTCACTTCTCTTTTTGTCTTGCATTACAATAGCTCCAATTAAAACAACCAAAACGAGCAAACATCCGCCAACTATGAGCAAATTATATTTTAGTGTTTTATACAAAGGTCCTTCTCCTATTTCAGGTATCGGAATAGGTTCATAAGGCAACTTATATTGATTCATTAGCGTACTCAAACGAAGTAAATGAATAATGGGAATTTTCATTTGAGCCATTTGAAACATAACTCCTTTTTTATCTGGAAAATCCACTAATTTAACATCTTCATTTAACCCCGTAGCTATGGCTAGGCCGTTTCTTTTGGAACCAATAGAGGCCACGCCACCACCTATATTAATGAAGAGTCCTATAGGTTTTGACAAACTCGCCTCTTGAAAATATTTAACCCTGTTAATAATGTTATCTTCCAAACTATCAACCCCCACAACAGACAATTTATTTCTTGAAATAGCACGTAGTGCCAGTGTTCTGCCCTCCTCACTTAAAGCCCTTCCAATATCTCCATTACCACCAATTGATGCCGAAATAGACTTTGACTTGAAAATACCCTTTTCATAAAGCGCTGTTTCCATATCTAACCAAGTAAATTGAGGATCTGTAGCCCCCCAAGTTGATGCCGTTACCGAAGAAATAACAATTGGTTTAGCCCCAAGAGTTTGAAGTGCCGCAATAGTTGAAATATTTAAAGCAGGAAAAGACCCTGTCATACATAGCGCAACATAGTCGTCCTTTTCAACACCAGCGTCTTTTAAAAGCTGAATAATCATACCTGCAAAATTTGGATTTACTGTGGATGCTTTTATGGACAGGGAACCCCTGCCTGTTGAAATTAAGCTGAACTCTTGGCCAATTAACCCCGTTTCATTCGGGTCATTTATATTATCGGCAAATTCAGCATTTTTAAACCGAATATCTTTCAAATACTGATGAGCTGTTTTTGCCAACCTTGATGCTTCAATTTTTTCGTCGTACCAATCCGTTTCTTTCTCCAGTTTGGTGTTCTCGATAACCAAAAAAAAGGTAATCGCAAGTACTCCTAAAATACTCAGTATCAATGGAGATCTAATAGAAATTTTGTTCATAGTAAGCTGTTTTTAATACAAGTCAGGAAATTGTTTTCCTGAATAAAAAAGGATCACCAACATTCGCACAATAACCGAAGTAATCGAAAGCATTGAAATTGTTCTTAAAAATCCTTGATTCGCCGCCCAATGTGCAATTAGACCAGGAACTACCCAACCAACGGCACTGAACTCAGCCGTAGACGTCTCCGTATTAAATACCATATAGTTATGTGATATTATGGAAAGTATTGTTCCTAAAAGAAGCGCAATTACCATTTGCCGTCTCCCGAACAAAAACGTAAAACGGGATATTAACTTTATTAAAAGAAAAGTGGACAATGCAATCACAAAAGTACCCAGTATTCTATCTGGTTCCGTTAATTGCAATGCAATATAACCAGGAATTATAATCCCCCCAGCCGCTAGCCCAAAAGCTTCAATCGAAATCAAACTTATAGTCACTCCTAACACAATTGCTAATTCAATCATAGTTTTAAAGTTTATTGTTTTTGTTGGTGTTTATTTTCAAAATATTTAGCAAGATCAGCTCCCCCTACACCCATATTTCCAACACCAAGGATAATGGCTGCTTTGTCAGTTACTTTTACTAATTTTTTATATTGATCCTGAGGAGATAATAAGCCTATTGTTACGATTTTATTGTAGGCAATCTTATTTTTTAGCGCCATTTCTTCAACCAATTCACAAGACTCTCCAATCAATGCAATTTTATCAAAATCCATATCTGACGCAATCGCTTCAACCATCTGGCGTGTCCTGTCCTGGCGATCTTTTCGTGTATTTAAAAGAATAATTTTATCCTCTCCTTCATCGTGTGATTTTTCAATCGTTTCCCATATCATTAATGTAGACTCTGGGTCATTTGCTGCAAAACCATTATAAAAGTGAATAACTTTGTCTTCATCTTGAATAATTGATTGCGTAAGCACTCCCTCATCAGGAATTGTCGTTTTCATTTCAGCCAATGCAATAGATCTTTCAACCCCTAATGAGGCACAAATATCAAGTGCCAAATCCACATTGACTTTATGCTCAATATACCGAAATCCCTTCATTTCTTCCTCACTCACCTTATCTCCCAAAGATTGAAAAACTCTTGTTTTTCGTTTACCAGCGATTTTCTTCATGTAATTAAAACATCTATCTTCACTAGTAAACAACATCGTCTTCTTTGGAATAGTACCACACAATGCATAAGCAACTTCATCTAAAGAAGGACCCATAACATCCAAATGATCCAGTCGAATGTTTGTAATTACACCATGTGTTGCTTTAACCATCTGATGCTCACATATGTATTGATAATTGGGCCTCAAAGCCATACATTCTAAAATCAAAACATCTGTATTGTGCCGAGCGGCATATTTAATCACCTTGAGCTGTTCTAAAATATTCGCCTTTTCTTTCCTTTTGATTGCTGATTCCGTTCCATCGGACATAATTAAACGAGGAAAAGTTCCCGTTACCTTTGTTACGGTTCTATATCCACCCGCTCTCAAACCTGCTCCTATTAAACGGGTTACACTTGATTTTCCTCTAGTACCATTAATATGAATTCTTACCGGTATTTTTTTTATAAAATTTTGATGCCTGTAGTATTCCCATGCGGCAAAAACTATACACGTAATGGCTGTCACTACGATAATTTGTAAACTAAGCATGTAAGGCGGTTTTAGGTAATTTTCAAAACAATAACGAAAAAATTTTCACTAAGTTGTGTAAAGAATAAAAAAGAAAAGAATATGAACTAAAAAAATAGCAATCAATCCTCAATTGCAGCATAAATAGCTTCCTGAATATGTGTTCTTATATTCATATGAATTAATTTCTTATTTTCAGCGTCAGGGTATACTCTATTTGAAAGGAAAATATAAATAATCTCCTTATCAGGATCAGCCCAAGCTAAAGTTCCGGTAAATCCGGTATGTCCAAAACTTTTATCTGAAACGCATTCGCAGGTAGGACCATTTTCATCTCCAGATGGTTTGTCAAAGCCTGCACCTCTTCTATTATCTTCTTCAGGGAATTGAACCTTTGTAAATTCAGCTACAACCGCACTATCAATATATCGCTCTCCACCATATTCTCCGTTGTTCATATACATAGCAAACATTTTTGCCAGATCATTAGCATTTGAAAAAAGACCAGCATGCCCACCAACGCCTCCCAACATAGCAGCACCAGGATCATGAACCGTTCCATGAACTAATTTTTTTCTAAAAAGCATGTCATTTTCTGTTGGAGCAATTTTATCTTTTGAAAACTTTTCGAGTGGTCTGTAGGTCAACGTTGTTGCACCTAAAGGCCTGTAAAACAGAGAGTCTGAAAGATCAGCTAATTCCGACCCCGTCTTTTTCTCAATAATATCTTTGTAAAAATAATAGCCTAAATCACTGTACCTATAATCATGCTTTTTATGAATCCCATGATTTATAATCCAATTCCTTATAGAATCGCTATATTCCTCTCGAATATATAAACCATCCGTTACTTTATTTTTGTATTCACCGGACTTAGTGTTACTGTAGACATCAAACTTTAATTGCCCTCTTGCCATTGTTTTTGTATAAAATGGAATCCATGAAACTAAACCAGCGTTATGAGCAAGCATTCTTCTTAAATTCATATTTATGTAATTCGTTGAATCAACATATTCAAGATAATCACAAAGGTTATAGTCTAAATTCAACTCCCCACTTTCCACCAATTTCATCATATTTGGAATCGATGCTGTCACCTTAGTAATGGATGCTAAATCATATATATCGGAAGAATTAACAGGTCTCTTTTTCTCGTAAGTATGGTGTCCAAAAGATTTATTGTAAATAATATTACCTCGACGTGATATCAAAACCTGAGCTCCTGGATACGCCTTTTCATCAATACCATTCAGAACTATAGAATCAACTTTTTTTAACTTTTCGGGATTAAAACCCTCCTCAATAGGAATCGAATATTTTAAACGTTTTTTTTTTGTTACCAGACCAGCCCCTGCCTGAAATTGATCAGAAACCGAAACCGGTAATTTTCCTTTGGCATCAATTCCTCCAAATATTAACTGAGCAGCATACTCTTGAGAGAGTAACGAATTCTCATAAGCCATTATTAAGGCATTACCTTCGCTCAGCTGAGGAAAGAACCCTAACGAGTAAGGATTAGCAAAAACAGATACTATGGTAGGATGAATTGACTTTATATTATTCAAGACATCCATCATGTGGTTAGTTAAACCAAACTTTTTTCTCGGCGAACGGCTATTACCATGAATTCCCACTAGAATAAGATTGTAATCCTTTAATTCATTTATAACTTTTACAATCTCCTCCTTGTTTGGTTTTGAAGAAATATGAAAATGATCTATAGGAGCATAATTACTTAACATTTTTTGAAAAGGAGAAATCTCATCAACGCCAATACTTATACTTGCTAAATTTAGCTTTGAAAGACCTTTTACAGGAACCTTATCACCTCTGTTTTGTAGAAGCGTAATTGCGTTCTCTACTAGTTTTCTTCTGACCAACTTTGAAGTTTCCGAATTCAACTGTGGGAGTAATTCTTTAGTAGAGAGAGGAGTAAAATCGTCTAAACCAATCCATTTCTTTAACTGAAGAACTTTTTTAACTCTGGAAGTAATTTCTTTTTCCGAAATTTTTCTCCTCTCAACAGCATTTTTTATGTATTCAATAGCCTTACCAACATCTTGAGAAAACAGCAAAATATCGTTTCCTGCCAAGAGTGCCAGCAAATCAGCCTCACCTGTCTCATAATATTTACTTACACCATGCATATTTAATGCATCCGTGAAAGCTAATCCTCTAAATCCTAGCTTATCCTTTAATAATCTCTTAACAATCTTTGGAGATAATGTTGATGCTCTGTCTTTAGTTTTATCAAATGCAGGAACATATAAATGAGCTACCATTACACTACCCATACCACTATCAATCAATGCTTTAAACGGATACAATTCAACATCCATCAAACGATCTTTTGAATGATTAATCACAGGTAAGCCTAAATGTGAATCAACATCAGTATCTCCATGACCAGGAAAATGTTTTGCGCATGCTAAAACAGCGTTATCCTGCATACCTTTCATATAGGCATTAGCCAATTTAGTAACATGAATTTTTTCCTCTCCAAATGATCGAGAGTTAATAACAGGATTATTAGGGTTAACATTTAAATCAACCACAGGAGCAAAGTTCACATGAACACCTGTTAAAGAACATTGCTTAGCAATTTCGACTCCCATATCATAAATAAGCGTTTCGTCCTGTATAGCTCCAAGAAGCATTTGCCTAGGAAATTGAATCACAGAGTCCAGCCTCATTCTAACTCCCCACTCACCATCTATTGAAGTTAACAATGGTATTTTTGATTTAGCCATTAATCGATTGTGAGCATTTACTTGCCTAACAGGCCCTCCCTGCATATAAATAACCCCTCCGATTTCATGATCTTGTATCAACTTCTCAACTTTAATAAGCTCATTCTCTCCTTTATTATTGTATACTGGATACATAATTAACTGAGCAATTTTTTGTTCAAGTGAAAGAGAGTTAAGAATCGAATCTATCCATGGAGACTCAATTGTGGTAAATTCCGGAACTTTATTCTTCAACTTAAATCGAGCCTCAGTTACAGAGTTGGGTTTTCTATCGTCTTCAACAAAAAAACCCAAACCGATAACGGTGAAAACTAATACGATTAAAGAATATAATCTTCGCATAAACCTTTGGTAAGACTTCACAACTAAAAATATTAATTACGCAAGTACAATTTCAGTTCCAAAAAGAAATTGTATCCACATACAGTATGTTAAAAATTGGTAAAACCTATAAATTTGTTGAATACCCAGTGCACAAAAGAAAATTATTTCTCTTCCAATAAAGGCTTATTAAAGCAAAAACTAAAAAACACCTGAATTAATTTAATCTGAGTATTAAGAAAAACAAACGTAACCTTATATTATGCAATTATTAATCCAATTGCAAGAAAAAAGCAGAACTAATTTTGTGAACCAAATAATTAATTAAACGTAAATTTCACCTACTAAAAATAATCTTGATTCACCCGTGAGTCTAACCCTGTCACCAATCAATTGACACTTCAATTCACCACCTCTTTTAGATATTTGTTTCGCGAATAACTTATCTTTTTTTAAAACTCGAGACCAATATGGAACCAATTTTGTATGAGCACTACCTGTAACAGGATCTTCATTAATTCCAGCTCTCGGACCAAAAAACCGCGAAACAAAATCATATTTTTTAGTTCTGGCGGAACATATAACTCCTCTTACAGGGACTTGTTTTAAAGCAGAAAAATTAGGGTTAAGCTTTCTGATTTCTTCTTCAGATTTATAAATCAATAAAACATCATCTTCACAAGTATAAGCCTCAATTGGATATCCACCAACATCTTTAACCCATTTTGGCACTTCAACAGCTACAGGTACAGTAATTGGAAAATCCAATGTAAGTCCATCCTCCATTTTATCAACTTTCAAGGGGCCACTTTTAGAGTTAAAAATAATCCGATTTCCTAAAACCTCTTCTCTTTTAAAAACAACAAAAGCAGAAGCTAACGTAGCATGTCCACACAAATTGACCTCTAAAGTTGGCGTAAACCATCGAATTTCGAAATCCTGACCATTACAAATATAGAATGCAGTTTCAGATAAATTATTTTCTGCTGCAATATCCTGCATTAAATCATCACTTAACCACTCCTTTAAAGGAATAACCATAGCAGGATTTCCTTTGAACAATTCACTGGTAAATGCGTCTACCTGATAAATATCTAATTTCATGTAAGAACAAAATGACGAGTTGCTGAATTAAAAAGGATTTGTTGCAATAACAGTAACATCAGTAATCATTCCTCTATTATCCATTTCTAATGAAGCTACTATTGCATCTGATATTTCTTTTGTGGTTAATTTATTGCTTTCTTCCTCTCTTTCTTTACGATTTTCTTGAGCGAATGCTGTAGGAACTTCAGAAGGATTAATTTGCATAACTCGAACGTTGTAAGGTCGTAGTTCGGCACGCCAACATTGAGTCATCCCGCTTAAAGCAAACTTACTAGTTGAATAAATGGAACCTTGTGAATATCCCTTAGAGGCGGCAGTAGAGGCAATATTTATAATATTACCTGATTTTTGCTTCATAAAAATTTGAGCACAATATTTTGCCATTGCAGCAGCACCAAAAACGTTAGTTTCATAAACAGCCCTCAACTTATTTAAGTCCAATTCATGAATTAAATCAAACTCAGCATAACCAGCATTATTAATAAGCACATCTAAACTCCCCCACTTTTTTAACGCAAAATCAACCGTTCCTTTAGCCTCCTCCTCAGTACTTACATCTGCATGATAACCCGTACAACCCAAATCCAACGCTGCTTTTAATAATTTTTGTTCATCTCTACCGGTAATAATTACATTAGCACCTTTAGCAATCAAATCCTTAGCTGTTTGCTTCCCAATTCCTGAACTTCCTCCAGTTATAATTATTTTCGCGCCTGATATTTTCATTATTGAATAGGTATTGCTCGATTTACTTTTTGATTCATTAAAGCAATGTTTAAGACTTGATGTGCGTCAGAAACATAATGAAAATTTAAGCCTTTCAGGTACTCCGCCCCAATTTTCTCAACATCATGTCGATTTTCTTCACAAACAATAATATCCTTTATCTCAGCTCTTCTTGCAGCAAGAATTTTTTCTTTAATCCCCCCTACCGGTAGCACTCTTCCCCTTAAGGTAATTTCTCCCGTCATTGCAGTTCTGGCCTTCACCTTTCTTTGAGTAAAAGCACTCGCCAATGCCGTAAGCATAGTTATACCGGCTGATGGACCGTCTTTCGGTGTAGCACCTTCAGGAACATGAACATGAACATTCCATTTTTCAAACACTTCCGGGTTTAATCCATACATTTCAGCGTTAGCTCTTAAAAATTCCATAGCCAGAGTTGAGGATTCCTTCATTACATCGCCTAAATTTCCGGTAACCGTAAATTTCCCTTTTCCTTTACTTAGAGAAACCTCAATAAATAAAATATCGCCACCCACAGCGGTCCATGCTAAACCGGTAACAACTCCTGCGAAAGAATTCCCCTGATACTTATCTCTTTCTCTGGATGGCCCCAAAATTTCAGTTAAGTCCTCAAAAGTAACTTTAGGGACTTTAGGCTCCTCCATAGCCACAGATTTAGCATAAGAACGAACCACTTTTGCTATTTTCTGCTCCAGAGCTCTTACACCACTTTCCCGTGTGTAACCCTCCACCAATTTTTGCAATACTTTTTTGGTGAATTTAACATCAGATTTTTTTAACCCATGTGCTTCCAACTGCTTTGGCATCAAATGACGTGACGCAATTTCAACTTTTTCCTCAATTGTATATCCGGTAACCTCTATTATTTCCAATCGATCTCTCAAGGCAGGTTGAATCGTATTTAAAGAATTGGCAGTGGCAATAAACATCACCTTACTTAAGTCAAAATCCTGTTCTACAAAGTTATCGTAAAAAGTATCATTCTGTTCAGGATCTAATGTTTCTAATAGAGCCGAGGAAGGGTCTCCATGAGCATCCCGAGATATTTTATCCAACTCATCCAAAATGAAAACTGGATTAGCACTATTTACCTTTTTAATATTTTGAATTATTCTTCCCGGCATAGCCCCAATATATGTTTTACGATGCCCTCTGATTTCAGCCTCATCTCTAACACCCCCTAAAGACATTCTTATATATTTTCTTCCAATAGCTTCAGCTATACTCTTACCCAGAGACGTTTTACCTACTCCCGGAGGACCATACAAACATAGAATGGGAGCCTTCATATCTTTTTTGAGCTTTAAGACAGCTAAATGTTCCAGGATTCTGTCTTTTACCTCATCTAATCCGTAATGGTCTCTATTTAATATTTTTTGCGCTCTTTTTAAATCGAAATTATCCTCCGTATATTCATTCCACGGCAACTCAATGAGTAACTCTAAATAATTTAAATAAACAGAGTACTCTGCAGTTTGAGGATTAATTCGCTGTAATTTCTCTAATTCTTTATAAAAGTGTTTACCTACTTTTTCACTCCACTTTTTATTTTCCGCTTTATCTCTCAGCTCTTGAATCTCCTGATCAATAGCGCTCCCACCTAACTCTTCCTGAATAGTTTTCATTTGTTGATGCAGAAAATACTCACGCTGTTGATTGTCCAAATCCACTTTAACTTTGGATTGAATTTGGTTTTTTATTTCTAACATTTGCATTTCCTTAGTCAATAACTCGAGAACTTTAGTAGCACGAGTTTTTAAGTCGTTCTCTTCTACCAACTTTTGCTTTTGCTCCATACTCAGATTCATGTTACTGGCAATGAAATTGATAAGAAAAGAGTTACTTTCTATGTTTTTTATGGCAAATGATGCGTCCGATGGGATATTCGGCGAATCTTTAATTATTTTAAGAGCTAAATCTTTGAGCGAGGAAACTAAAGCTTCAAACTCTTTATTTTTTGGTTTTGGACGAGTCTCAGAAAGCTTTTCAATTTTACCGTAAAAATAGGGATCAATAGAAGTAACCTCTTTTATTCTACATCGTTTTTTACCCTGAATAATAACAGTCGTGTTTCCATCAGGCATTCTCAAGACTTTCATAATATGCCCAACAGTACCAATGCTATGAATATCAGAGGGAGATGGTGATTCTTGATCTAAATCTTTTTGACCAACAACAGCAATAGTTTTTCCACTTTTATAGGCATCATTAACCAGTTTAATTGACATGTCTCTTCCAACTGTAATTGGGATAACTACGCCAGGAAATAAAACGGTATTTCTTAAAGTAAGAATAGCTAACTCCTCAGGAATTGAGGCATCTATTACATCTTCATCTTCCTCAGTAGTTAACAACGGAATAAATTCTGCATCTTCTTCTATGATTTGGCTAAACATTAAACTATGAAAATCAAATACTCCTTCTTGCATAATATTTTTACTTTACGTCATTGTGACTGACTTGCCACCTTTTTTGTCACTCTTGAAACTATATTAGTATCAGATTGCTCTTTAAAATTATTCTTCTATTACACTTCAAGGTATATGCCAATAATATTTTTTTGACATTATGACATTATAAGTTAATTTCCGAGCGACGAGAATATAAATTCTCTAAAATTAAATAATCATTATCACTTAATTCTTCCTCTATCATTAGAGCAATATTTTTATTGATTTCCCAGGCCTTTTTTAAAGTAAAATTTTCATGCTCTCCCCAGGAAAAAGAGGCAACTTTTTTCTTTTGAAAACCTGCCCCAAAAATATTTGCATTAACTCCAATAACACTAGCTGTATTAATCATAGTATTAATTCCCGTTTTGGAAAAATCACCTATACAACAACCAATGAATCTTTCCCCACTATCAATCATTCTACCCTCATTAAAACTCCACACTTTAGCTGTAGAAAAAGTATTTTTTAAATTTGAACAATTCGTATCTGCCCCTAAATTCACCCATTCACCAATCACTGAATTTCCTAAATATCCATCGTGTGACTTGTTGGAATATCCTTGAAAAACAGAATTTTTAACTTCACCTCCTACCCTACATTTAGGCCCAATAGAAGTTGGCCCATAAATTTTACTGGATAACTTAATTTTAGACTCCTCTAAAACTGAAAAGCCGCCTCTAATACAACTTCCTTCCATTACCTCAACCTTTTTCCCAATATAAATACAGCCTAAACTAGTATTAAACGTACATCCTTCAACATAAGCACCTTCTTCAATAAATATTTTATCTGGAGGACCAATTAAAGTATTTGAATCAGACAAAGGCTTTGAAAACCGCCCTTTAGTAATTAGCGCAAAATCTTTTTCAATTTCAGATCCATTTTGCTTGTACAAGTCCCACCATGACTCAAGAGAGGTATAGTTTCCGGAATAAATTATTGATTCAGCACTCTTCCATTTATCCCGATTAAAACCATCTTCAGAAAATATTGCCAACCATGTTTCATCTGAAGTTAATATTTCTTTATTCTTTAAGGAGTAAATAGAGTCAATCAAATTATTGTTGGGCAGCACTTTACTATTAATAATCAAAGTAGGTCCCTTAACTTCTTTAAAAAATTTATTATTTAAGTATCCCTCCGAAATTGCCACAGAGTCGGAATTCAATAGTTTTTCCCATTTTTCATACAATTTCAGAATTCCACATCTCAAATGAGAAACTGGTCGTGTATATGAAACCGGTAAAAAGTTTTGCCAATTCGTATCAACCAATACAACATTCATACTATGAAAATAATTTAATTAAAGGTACCTACAAAAAAAAGCCATTCCGATTAGGAATGGCAAAAGCTTTTAAAACAACCTGGAATTTATTTTTTGAGGTGTTTTGAGAATCTGTTTTTAAACTTATCAATTCTACCTGCAGTATCAACTATATTAGATTTTCCAGTGTAGAAAGGATGAGAGGTATTAGAGACATCCAACTTAAATAGAGGATATTCAACTCCATCAACATCAATAGTTTCTTTCGTATCAGCGCAGGATTTTGTTATGAACTGAGTATTGTTAGACATATCTTTAAATACAACTAATCTATAATTTTCTGGATGGATTTCTTTTTGCATCTCTTAATTTTTGTGGGGAGCAAAGATACAATTATAAATACTAAAAAAGCAAAATATTCCTTGTTTTTTTACTGCGTAATTTGGTAATCAAAAATAATAAATGCAATACAACCCCGTTTTTGACTTAAATTTACATTTATGCTTAAGCACATTACAATAATTTCAATACTATGCTTTACAGCTTTGTTAGCCTGTAAAAAAAACAAATATACATCAGACATTAAGGATACTATATCCTTTAATGCTGATACAGTATTTTTTGATACTGTTTTTACAACAGTAGGTTCCAGCACTCGAAAATTCAAGATTTATAACAAAAACAGTAAAAAAATTAAAATATCCAAAATTAAACTAGCAGGTGGATCAAACTCTATTTTCAGACTAAATGTCAATGGAGTCTCTGGAATAGAATTTAAAGATCTGGAAATTCGAGCCAAGGATTCATTATGGGTTTATGCTGATGTTACAGTAGACCCAGGAAATACAAATATCCCTTTCGTTGTAACTGACTCCGTGGAATTTAGAACAAATGGAAACTTACAAAATATTAAACTTATAGCCTTCGGTCAAAACGCAATATTTCATAAACCAGGAAGCGGAGCCAATTCATTTTTTATAAACTGCGATGATATTTGGAAAAATGACTTACCTCATGTTGTTTATGGGATAGCATTAATCGACACAAACTGTTCACTTACTATTGAACAAGGAACACATGTATACTTTCATAATAACGGAGCTATCGTTGCCTTAAACAAAAGCTCTTTAAAAGTAACCGGCACAAAAGATGAACCTGTAATTTTAGAAGGCGATCGGTTAGAACCAGAATACGACAACATTGCTGGACAGTGGCAAGGATTATATCTTTTTCCGCTTAGTATTGATAATGAAATAAATTGGGCAATTATAAAAAACTCAAGGTTAGGTATTCAAGCCGATACAATTAATCCATCAGAAAGCTCTAACCCTACTCTGAAAATAAGAAATTCTTTGATTTATAACTGCAGTAACATAGGAATATCCGGAAGAGGTTCCTGGATAGAAGGATTTAATTGCATTTTTGCAAACTGCGGCGATTATTGTGGTGCTTTTACACTAGGCGGAAATTATAACTTTACCCATTGTACATTTTCAAATTATGCACCAAACGGAGTTGACAAATCAGCTTTAATTTTGAATAATTGGTTTGAAGATAATAATCGAAACATAATATCCCGAAATTTAGATGCCGCTAATTTCACAAATTGTATAATCTATGGATCGCAAGAAAACGAAATTAATTTTAGCAAAAGAAATGAGGGAGCTTTCAACTATAACTTCACAAATTGTTTACTAAAGGTAAAAACGTCTGAAATTAACACAACAACGTCTCACTTTAATAATTGTAAAATCAATAAAAATCCTGATTTTGTCAATGTTGATAACCATAATTTTAATCTAAACGAAAACTCTTCAGCTAAAGACATTGGTGAATTGAGCAAAGTAAACGAGGACCTAACTAATCTTGAATACGATCTTAATGGAAACTCGAGAACAATTGATGGAAAGCCTGACGCGGGAGCTGTTGAATTTATTCCTTAATCAAAAGAGATAAACATCTCATTATTTAACTTGATAATATTAGAATAATAAATTCCCCTAAAAAGTCGTAGATTTAAATTTATTTAATTCCAAAAAAATGAAGAAGCTTATACTATCTATCACAACAATTTCAATTTTATTCTCCTGCGGAGGAGACCAGAAAACAACCTCTAAAAAGATTGAAACCTCCAATGAAGTAGTAAAATCGAAGAAAGAAATAATAAAAGTATGCAAAAAGGGCTACGACAAAAAAGCAACAAGAATTGGATTTGGTGGTTTCAAAACAACCGAGAAAGTAGAAGTAAAAGGGTATTTCAAAAAGTTCAGTGTTGATTCAACAATTGTTGCCGATACACCAGAAGAAATTTTTGCAAACTCGACCATTTCAATTCCAACAGATTATCTTGAAACTAACAATATAGGAAGAAACAGAAGACTTCGTGAGGAATATTTCGGAAAAATGGCATCCACCCAAAACATAACAGGTAAAATTGTTAATTTCAACGAAGAATCAAACCAAGTTAAAATTGAACTGACAATAAACGAAGTTTCCAATGAAATTGATTTTGATTATGAAGTTACAGGAGATACAATTTCTATAAATGGAACAATTGATATTCTAGATTTTGATGCAGGTTCAGCATTGAAGGCAATAAACAAAGCGTGTGAAGTTTTACATAAAGGAGCCGATGGAATATCCAAAACATGGTCTGAATCTAATATTTATATAACCTCAGTGATAAAAGAAACTTGTGAATAAAGAATAAATATTGTTTTACAAGGGGCGATCGAACAATCGCCCTTTCTTTTTTGCAAAAACATAATGGTTTAATATTTTTGATTTCAAAATAAAATAAAAATGGGTAGAGCATTTGAATTCAGAAAGGCACGAAAGTTTAAAAGATGGGGTGCAATGGCGAAAATATTCACACGAATAGGAAAGGACATTGTAATGGCTGTTAAAGAAGGGGGGCCTGACCCTGAAACCAACTCAAGATTAAGAGCCGTAATTCAAAATGCTAAGGCCGCCAACATGCCAAAAGACAATGTTGAACGCGCCATAAAAAAAGCATCAGAAAAAGATACAGCGGATTATAAACCGGTAAATTTCGAAGGATATGGTCCACATGGAATAGCTGTGTTTGTTGAAACAGCCACCAATAATAACCAAAGAACCGTGGCTAATGTCCGAAGTTACTTTTCCAGAAACGGAGGAAGTTTGGGAACATCCGGGTCATTAGAGTTCCTGTTTACTCACCAATGCCAATTCTCCATTCAAAAAGGAGAATTTGACGTAGAGGAATTAGAACTTGAATTAATTGATTTTGGAGCAGAGGAAGTATTTGAAGACACCGGAGACGACGGAGAAGAAAGTAAAATTGCCATCTACGGAGAATTTCAAAACTTTGGAGCCATTCAAAGCCAGCTAGAAGAAATGGGAGCAGAAATAATTTCCTCTGGTTTTGAAAGAATCCCACACGACACAAAAGATCTCAACGAAGAACAACAAGCTGAAGTTGAAAAGCTTTTAGCAAAATTTGACGAAGACGATGATGTTCAAAACGTATACCACAACATGAGTTAACCCTCACAAATACCGCCTTTTTTTAAGCTTATGAAAAGAGTTGTTATAACTGGAATGGGCACCATTTCTCCTATCGGAAATACACTAAACGAATATTGGCAAAACCTCAAAAATGGAGTATCTGGAGCCGGAGAAATCACACAGTTTGATGCCTCAAAATTCAAAACAAAATTTGCTTGCGAAGTAAAAAACTACGACCCTTCGGATTACTTTAACAGAAAAGAACAAAGAATATACGACAAGTTTACACAATTCGCGATTATAGCCTCCAACGAGGCCATTGCGCAATCGGGAGCTAATTTTAATGAACTGAACCGACACCGCATCGGAGTAGTATGGGGTTCCGGAAATGGAGGGATGCGAACATTTCATGATGAAGCCGCAGCCTATGGAGCAGGTGATGGAACGCCAAGATTCAACCCGTATTTTATTCCAAAAACCTTAGTAGACATTGCCGCAGGGATTATCTCAATGCGCCATGGATTACATGGTGTGAACTTCTGCCCTGTTTCCGCTTGCGCTACTTCAACCACAGCAATAATTGAAGCCTTTAACCACATCAAATGGGGAAAAGCCGATATGATTGTGGCAGGAGGATCAGATGCTGCAATCAACGAATCGGGAATTGGAGGATTTTCCGCATTAAAAGCCTTATCAACGCAAAACGACAATCCTTCAGAAGCCTCTCGTCCGTTTGATGTCAACCGGGATGGATTTGTTATGGGGGAAGGCGGTGGAGCATTAGTATTGGAGGAATACGAGCATGCGATTAAACGTGGAGCAAATATACTGGGAGAGGTAATTGGTGGAGGACAAAAAGCAGATGCCTACCACCTAACTGGAACCCACCCAGAAGGATTAGGGGCTCAACTTGGTATAAAAGAAGCCCTGGAGGAAGGAGATATTACAACCGAACAAGTTGATTATATAAATCTCCATGCTACTTCAACCCCTGTTGGCGACCCATCTGAACTCGTTGGCATTGAGAAGGTTTTTGGAAAACGTGAATCTCTCAGTTTATCTGGAACCAAATCCATGACAGGGCATTTACTTGGAGCCGCAGGAGCCATTGAAGGTATCGCCACAGTAATGGCCTTAAAAGAAAATATTGTCCCTCCTACCATCAACTCAAAAGAAATCGATGAATTCGCCCAAGGGTGGGATTTAACTCTCGGTAAAGCCAAAGAAAAAGAACTGAATTACGCATTAAGCAACACCTTCGGTTTTGGAGGACACGTAGCTACTGTATTAATGAAAAAGTTTAGGGAATAAATAGTGTAAAAATAAAAAATGGCCACATCGCGTGACCATTAGTTTAGTATTGATTTTTATTGTTTGCAAAAAAACAACTAGGTATAACATTATAAAATCTATTTCTTTTTTATTCGAGAGAGTCCAAACTTAATTCACCCCGGGGCAACAAGTCTACATATTCAAAATCAGCTTCAATGAACCTAAATTTAAAACCAATGCTATCAGGATTGGAATAATAATAGTATAAATCCTTATTTAGATCCATATGAGAGATAAAATCATCGTAATCATATGTTTCG
>MDTD01089085.1_pt1 | contig 17626 bp, 20 predicted proteins | sample 811221 | NCBI WGS metagenome assembly MDTD01 (sample SAMN05326646, study PRJNA326480) | marine metagenome | isolation source: seawater | place: Pacific Ocean: South West | collected 2011 | reverse complement strand
TATGATATCTTATTTTTTTCTTATTTTATCTGCTTCGAAAACCCCTAAAACACTCATATCTTCACAATGATAATTTAAATCTTCTAAAGAATTTTTAATTTTTTGATCTTCTATATGGCCCTCAACTTCACATAGAAAAAAATAAGACGAAAAAGAATTTTTTTCTGGAAAACTTTGTAGTTTAATCATATTAACTCCATTGATTGCCATTCCTTGTAAAGCGCTATAAAGAGCGGCTGGTTTACTTTTAAGTTTAAATAAAAAAGATGTTACAAACAACTTGTTATCATTTTCTGGTTGCATAATATCTTTGCCAAGTAACAAAAATCTAGTAAAATTTTCTTTGTTATCTTGAATGTCTTTTTCAATTATTTCTAAATCATAAATATCTGCGCTTAAAGATGAGGCGATTGCTGCTTTTGATTTATCTTTTACTTCAGATATATATTTTGCTGAGCCAGCTGTATCAGCTCTGACTTGTTCGTTTAAATTATTTTTTTTTATGAAAATTGAAGATTGGCTTAAAGCCTGAGCGTGTGAGTATACGTCCTTAATATCACTAATCTTAGTTCCTTTTAAAGCTAATAAGTTGTGAGTAATTTTATAAAAATGCTCAGCATGAATATTTAATCTAAATTTAAATATCAAGTATTCTATACCGATATTTCCTGTAGTCTTATTTGACTCTGGTATTATCGCTCTTATCTTATTATCTCTGCTTGCTATTTCAAAACACTCATCAAAAGTTTTACATGAAATAGTTTTACATTCAGGGTAATTTTTCTTTGCACAGCTTTCGCTGTAACTACCGGGGATACCTTGATAAGCTATTTTCATTGTTTAAGATTTATATTCCATAAGTTTTTTTATTTCCAGATAATCTTCATTGGTATCTACTCCAATTGGAACGGAATTAGCAAAAATAACATCAATTTTTAAGTTATTATCTAGCGCTCTTAGTTGCTCAAGTTTAAAATCAATTTCGTTTTTAGTCCGATTTAAAAACACAAACTTTTTAAGTGTAGAAACTTTATAAATATAAATTCCAATATGATGATAAATATTTTCAGTATTTTTATCACTGAAAGATCTAAAAAAATTTTTTGCTTTTGATATATTTTTTAATTCTATATTTTCTTTACAAAGAACTTTTACAATATTTTTATTTTCAAAATCTTTACTTTTTAGATTACAGCCAAGCGTTGCTATGTCAGAATTATTTTTTATTGCAAGATTATTTAGTTTAATGATATCATCTTTATCTATTAAAGGTTCATCTCCTTGTAAATTAATGACGTAATCTACATCGTTTAATTTTAAGTTTTCATAAGCTTCGTATATACGATCTGTTCCAGTTAAGTGTTCATTTTTAGTTAATATACTTTTGCCTTTATTTTTTTTAACTTCTTCAAAAATTTGTTTATCGCCAGTTGCAACATATACTTCACCGATGTTAGTTGATATGCCTTTTTCATATACGTGATTGATTAGTGATTTATTGTTGATTTTAAGTAGAGGCTTATTTGGTAATCTGGTAGCATTTAATCTTGAAGGTATTAAAATTATTGTTTTAGTCATATATTAAGTATTTATGCGTCTTTCAGCCGCTAAAATTAAAATTATTATATATTATTTTTTTTGTTTAACATGTTATACGACGTAAAAAAGTAAAACCATGGATTCTTTTGAAATAAATAAAATAGTAGCTTCAATATTATTAATAGCCTTATTGTTTATTGGCATTGGTAAGATATCTAATTTAGTATTCCATGTAGATAAGCCAGAAAAAGCTGGTTACAAAGTTGAATTACCAGAAAATGGTACCTCAAATCAAATCTCAGAAGCAAAAAGTGAAATAGTTGAAGAAGTTGATATTAGTGCTCTCTTAGCTTTAGGGGATTTAACACATGGAGAAAAGGTTTTCAAAAAATGTTCAGCATGTCATGTAGTAGAAAAAGGTGGAGCAAATAAAATTGGACCTGCACTATATGGAGTTTTAGGAAGAAAAATTGGTGCTATAGATGATTACAAATATTCTCAGGCTTTATCTAGTTATGGAAAAGAATGGACTTTTGAAGAAATGAACGGTTATCTAAAAAAACCTCAGGGCTGGATAAAAGGTACGAAGATGAGCTTTGCTGGTTTAAGAAAAGAAAAAGATAGAGCTTCTGTAATTTTATACTTAAATCAATTTTCTGATAGTCCACTTCCATTACCTTAATTTTCCAAAACTATAAAGCAAAATGCTTTTTTGAACATGAACTCTATTGAGAGCTTGTTGCCAAACTTTAGATTCTTTACCTGAAAAAACATCTTCTGATACCTCGTCTCCTCTTGGTAAACAATGCAAAAAGATACTACCTGGTCGAGTAACTTTCATTATACTTTTACTGACTTTAAAATTTTTAAATTCTCTTATTTTTTTTTCTTTGTTACCCTTATCATTTAAAGAAATTACTTTGTCAGAAAATACGACGTCTGCATTTTTAGCTGCTTTTTTGGGGTCATTAAAAATATAAATCTTTCTCTTATTTTTTTTTACCCAATTCATCACAAATTTTGGTGGGGTATACTTTTCAGGGCAGCCAATTTTTAGATTAAATTTAAATTTTACCGAGGCTGCAATTAATGAATTTAAAACATTGTTACAATCGCCAATCCAGCATATATTTAATTTTGATATTGATTTCTTCTTTATTTCCTCGATAGTAAATACGTCTGAGAGAACTTGGCAAGGATGAGAGCTTGGACTTAATAAATTTATAATTGGGATTGTTAAATTTTTGCTAAAATCCTCAATTTTTTTATCACTGTCTGTTCTTAACAAAAATCCATCTCCATAAGTTGATAAGATTTTTGCTGTATCTACCAAACTTTCTCCTCCTTTGCCTAGATGTAATTCATTTGCTTTTACAGTTATTGAACCGCCACCAAGTTGATTAATAGCAATATGAAAACTCAATCTAGTTCTTGAACTTTGCTTTTCATACATTTGTATAAGTAATTTTCCTCTTAAAGGTCCAAATTTATCGACCTCAAGAGTATTTATTTTTTTTCTATTTTTTTTCCTTTTTTTTGCATCATTTAAAATTTTTCTCAAATCACTAGCTGGTATATCTTTAAGATTAATAAAGTTTTTCATATTTATTTATAGTTTTTACAAACTTTCTTAATGATTTTAATGGCTAAATCAATTTCGGTTTTTTTCACATTTAATGGAGGTAAAACTCTTATAACATTTTCAGCAGCTCTAATTGTTAAAAGAAAGTTTTTTTCAAGAGACTTTATAAATTTTGATTGGTCAAAGTGTAATTGGATTCCAATTAAAAAACCTCTGCCACGTATTTCTTTAATAATCATTGGAAATTCATCTTTAATTTTATTTAGTTCTCTAAAAAAATATTTAGATAATTTTGAAACATTTTTTAAAAAATTTTTTTTTAGGATTTGGTCTAAAACCGCATTACCAACCGACATAGCTAACGGGTTTCCTCCAAATGTTGATCCATGAGTTCCAGGTGTCATACAACTTGCTACTTTTTTGGTCATTAATACTGCTCCAATAGGAAATCCACCACCAATACCCTTAGCTATAGGCACTATATCTGGTTTAACATTAGCGTGCTCAAATGCAAAAAATTTACCAGTTCTTCCAATTCCACACTGAACTTCATCTAAAATTAATAATATTTTTTTTTCATTACAAATTTTTCTTAAGTATTTAAGACATTGAGTTGGAATAGTTTTAATACCTCCTTCTCCCATTACAGTCTCAATCATTATTGCGGCCGTGTTCTTTTTTATTTTTTTTCTTATATTCGGAAATCTCGGTTTAAAACTCTTAAACTCAATATGATCAAATCCTGGAACTTTAGGCAAAAACCCTTCGGTCATTTTCTTAGATCCACTTGCATAAATTGCAGCAATAGTTCTGCCGTGAAATGAATTTTTTATACAAAGAATTCTATTTTTATGTGGTTTTCCTTTTGAAAAAAAGTATCTTCTTGCAACTTTTATACTAGCTTCAGTTGCTTCAGCACCCGAGTTAACATACATTACTTTATCTGCGAATGAGTTATTTGTTATCTTTTTTGCTAATTTTTCACCCTCCGGAGCAAGAAAAGCATTAGAAATGTGCCATACTTTTTTAGCTTGTTTATTTAATGCTTTTATTAACTTAGGATTGGAATGACCTAAGGAAATTACCGCAATACCTCCTACCATATCCAAATATCTTTTACCTGAAGTTGAATATAAAAAACTCCCCTTTCCATATTTAAAGGAAATTTCTCTTCTGTTATAATTATTTGCAAGTGAGCTCATAAATTTAATTTTATCTTATACACATTTAATCAATATTGACTTTAATAAAATTCAACCATTGGTTAAATCCGGTCTATCAAAAAAATTGTTAAAAAAACTAAAAAAAAACTTGCTTAAAATCATAATTTATGGGTTACATAATATTGTATATAAATTTTTAAAATATACTATATTTGGTAAATATGAGCTGGGACGAAAAAAAAATAGAAATATTAAAAAATGAGTGGGGAAAAGGTAAAACAGCATCTCAAATAGCAGAACTGATTGGTGGAGTCAGCAGAAATGCAGTGATTGGAAAAGCCCACAGATTAAATTTATCTATTAAAATTAAGTCAAGAAGTAGTGCCTATAATTACCATTCAAATGAAAAAAATAGAAGTGTAGATAAAAAAGTAAATTTAAATAGCAAAAGAGCAAAGTTTAGAAGCTTAGTCCTAGATAAAAACTTTGAAGCAGCTAAGAATATTTCTTTGGAGGAATTAAATGAAGGCACCTGTAAATACATGGAAGGACACCCTAATGAAAAGAGTGCTTCATTTTGTGGAAGAAAAACAGTAGAAAAATTTTCTTATTGTCCACTACATTTGATGATGGTCTATCAACCAAAAGGTAAAAAAGAAGAGACAGTTACAAAAGAAGATGATATGCCAGCATTTTTAGAAAAAAAGGTTAAAACAGCGTAATATATTGCTAATTTTTTTTTTGAGAAAACTCTCCGCCCTCTTTCCAAACAAAAGAATATTTATTAATTTCTCTATCAAAAGATTTCAAACTTTGATTAAGACCTAATTGTTTATTTGTTTTATATTTTCCAGATGGCTGATTGTTGTGTTTAAGTAAGTTTAGCTGATCATTAGTTATTAAAGGTTTTTTCATAAAAATTTCAAAAAAACTAGCAATTTGTCTTGCTATAAATAAAGGCATTGGTATTAGAAATCTTCTTATCTCTAAAGATCTAATTATTTTTTCAATTATTTCTTTAAATGTCATTTTTTCTGGTCCAATACATTCAACTGTATCCATTATTATTTCATTTAAAATAATTTTTTCTATTATTTCACACATATCTGTAACGTGTATTGGATAAAAAACTGTTTTACCTTCATAATATATTGGAAAAGCTGGCAAAAGTTTTAACAATTTCATCATCATAGTTGTGAAATTATCATCTACACTATAAACTAATGATGGTTTAAGTATTACATAATTATCAAAAACTTTTTTAACCTCATTCTCACCGTTTAATTTACTCAATGCGTATTCACTATTAGATGCATTCTCTACTCCTAATGCAGATACATGAATAAATTGTTTAAGATTATTTTTTTTTGCAACAATTGCTAATTGTTTTGGAAGTAAAGTATGAATATTTTTAAAAGAGTTTTTGTTTTGCTTATGAAGAATACCAATAAGATTTATACATATATCCTTATTTTCAAATAATTTATTTAATTTTTCGTAATCAAAAGAGCTCAATTCGACTATATTTAACCAGCCTGCATTAGCTTGGCTTTTTAAAATATATGCCTTTCTATGAAGATTTCTTGTCACAACTGTAATTTTAAAATTTTGACGACTTAGTTTTCTTAATAAATGCCTTCCAATTTGTCCGGAGGCTCCAAATACTAGAATTTCCTTAGGTTTCATATATATATAAGTTATGCAAATTGATATTAAATTACATAAGGATGATTTGCCAGATGAATTAAGGCTAGATGACAATAAGTCTTTAGCTATTGACTCTGAGTTTTCAGGTTTAAATGTAGGTAGAGATAAGCTTTACTTGGTTCAAATCTCTACAGGTAATAACGATGCTCATATAATTCAATTAAATAGAGATTCTTACAATGCTCCAAACCTTAAAAAATTACTATTAAATAAAAATATTGAAAAAATTTTCCATTTTGCAAGAGCAGATATGGCATTTATAAAAAAATACTTAAATGTTGATATTCAGAATGTAAACTGTACAAAAATAATGAGCAAAATTGCTCGAAGTTATACTGATAAGCATGGTTTAAAAGATTTAGTAAAAGAATTTTTAGGTATTGAAATAAGTAAACAATTCCAAAGTTCTGACTTTGGAGGTGTTTTAAACGAGAAACAATTAAAATATTGTGCAAATGATGTTATTTACCTACATAAAATTTATTCAAGTTTAAAAAAAATTTTAATTAGAGAAAGTAGATATGAACTTTACAAAAAAGCAATTAATTGTATTTATACAAGAGTTGATCTAGATTTAGCTTTATTTACAGAAGATATATGGTCTCATTAATAAAATATGAAAAATAATTTTGCTTCAATTGGAAAAGAGGTTATTCAAAGTGAGATTGTTGCATTAAAAAGATTAAAAAAGTCTCTTAACAAAAACTTTAACAGAATAGTTAGTGCCTTATTAAAATGTAAAGGAAAAGTTGTATTCTCAGGTGTAGGCAAGTCTGGTATAATTTCAAATAAAATAGCATCCACACTCTCTTCTTTAGGGATACCATCATTTTATGTAGATGCTGGATCGTGCTCACATGGAGATTTGGGTATGATTAGTTCGGGAGATATATTAGTTTTGATAAGTCATAGTGGAGAGTCTGCGGAGTTAAAAAATATTATTCAGTTTTCAAAAAGAAATAAAAATATAACTCTCATAGGAATAACCTCAAAAAAAAATTCGATACTTTATAAATCAAGTAATATAAACTTTCTTTTACCTACAATAACAGAGGCCGGACCAGGCAACTATATACCTAGCTCAAGCACAACTGCTCAAATTAGTTTTGGAGATGCTCTTGCTATCTCAACTATAAATCAAAGAAAGTTTTCTAAACTAGATTTTAGAAAATTTCATCCTAGTGGAAGCTTAGGTAAAAGATTAAAAACTGTTGGAGAGTTAATGTATAAAGGCAAAAATATACCTTTTATAAATGAAAATTCTCACATTAGAGAAGCTCTAAAAGTTTTTAACAAAAAAAATTTAGGAGTACTAGTTGCTAGAAACAAAAAAGGAATTACAACTGGAATCATTTCGGATGGAGATTTTAAAAGAATTAATAAAAATTTAGTGAATATTGATAATTTAATTGTTAAAAAGGTAATGAAAAAAAATCCAATAGTTGTCGACAAAGATATGTTGGCAGCAGAAGCTCTTTCAATAATGAATAATAAAAAAATAACTGCTTTATGTGTATTTAATAAGAACAGTAGAAAGACAATAGGTTTAATTCATGTACATAACATATTAGATGCTAACATAACCTAATTTATGAGATTAAAAATTTATTTTCAGGCTATATTAATTTTAATTATTGGATCAATAATTGGTTTTTTCTATTATTCTTTTTTTCACATAAAAGAAGATAAAATATCTAAAATTGAAGATGACCAAACCAAAAAAAAAATTTACGAAAATAAAGAAATTTCAAATGAAATGACTAACATAGAGTATAACTCTGAAGATGGAAAAGGAAATACATTTTATATAAATGCAAAAAAAGCCGTCATTAATTTAAACGACAAAAAGAAAAATTTGGTAAAAATGGAAGGTGTAACTTCGATTATATTTTTAAAGGATAAAGGTCAAATTATAGTTTATTCGAATAATGCAGTTTATAATAAGAGCAATCACGATACCTCATTTTATGATAGTGTAGAGATGGTGTATATGGATAATTCAATATTAGCTGAAAATTTAGATTTAAAATTTTCAGAAAATAAATCAACAATTTATAATAATGTTGTTTTTAAAAATAACAATTTGAGTTTATACACTGATAAAATATTTTTTGATATGGTATCAGGTAATATAAAATTTCAAATGATGGACAATACAAAAAAAGTTAAATTAATAACTAAAAATGAATTTGTTAATTAAAAAATTTAGAATTAAATCTTTCAAAGAGGAAAAGCCGGTAATCGATATCAAAAACTTAACAATATCTTACGGTAACCGTCAAATAGTTGAGCAACTTAATTTAAGTATTCAAAAATCTGAGATATGTGGTCTATTAGGTCCGAATGGGGCTGGTAAAAGTTCAATTTATCATTCTATCATTGGACTTGTTAAGCCTACTTTTGGAAGAATTTTTATTAATGGAACAGATGCTACTGATATTCCAACTTACAAAAGATGTTCACAATTTGGCATATCGTGGGTTCCTCAATATGGTGGATCTTGGTCCGACCTCACAGTATATGAAAACTTAATGGCAATAGCAGAACTACATATTAAAAATAAAAATGAACGAACTGAGAAAATCAACAACCTTATAAGAAAATTTGAATTACAAAATGTAATTAACCTTAAATCAAAATATCTTTCTGGTGGACAAATTAGAAAGTTAACAATTGCAATGGCAATGGTAAAAAATACAAATATTTTGATTTTAGATGAACCATTCGCTGCTCTTGACCCTCAAAGTGTAAGAATGATTCAGCAAATTATTGTAAGTCTTCAGATGTTCGAAAGAATATCTGTTACAATATCAGACCATTCCTCAAGAGATTTATTAAGTTGCGTAGATAATGCAATGATTTTATCTGAAGGCAAAATTGTAGCTAAAGGATCTCCCCAAGAACTTGTTAAAAATACAAAAGCTATTGAAGCATATTTTGGCGAGGGCTTTAAAATCTAACAAAAGTGAAAAATCAAATTAAAATTGAAAAAAATATTGATCCTTTTTCGAAAACGATATCTGTATCTAGTGATAAAAGTTTGAGTATAAGATGTATATTATTGGCATCGATAGCAGTTGGTAAATCGAAAATATTTAATTTACTCAATTCAGAAGATGTAAATTGTGCATTGAAGGTAATAAAAAAAATTGGAGTTAAATATGTTAGAAAAAAGAACTATCTAGAAATTCATGGAGTTGGGATTAATGGTTTTAAATTTAAAAACAATACTATTTTGGATGCTGGAAACTCTGGAACATTGGCAAGATGTATACTTGGGTTATGCTCTGCAGTGAATAGAAATTTAAAATTAGTAGGAGACAAAAGTTTATCTAAAAGAGATTTTTCAAGAGTTATAAAACCTTTAAATTTATTTGGTGTAAATTTGAAAAATAGTAAAGATAAATTACCAATAAAATTCAGGGGATCAAATTTGCTTAGACCAATAAATTTTATTGAAAAAAAAGGTAGTGCACAAATTAAAACTTGTATTTTATTAAGTGCTATTAATACGCCTGGTACTACTATTATTAAGGCTAAATCATCTAGGGACCATACAGAGATTTTATTAAAATATTTAAAATATCCAATCAAAATAAAAAAATTAAGGAACTTTGATTTGATAAAAATAAAAGGTCTAAATCAATTCAGCTCTTTTAGTTATAAAATTCCTGGAGACATAAGTTCTTCATCATTTTTTATAGTATTAACTTTATTATCAAAAAATTCACGGTTAGAAATTAAAGATGTTAATTTAAATCCATCACGAATTGGTATTTTAAAAATTTTAAATAAAATGCAGGCGAATATAAAAATTACTGACAAAATAAAATATAATGGCGAGTATATAGGTAATATTAAAGTTGAAAGTAAAAAAAAATTAAAATCTATAAATTGTCCTGAAAGTTTAAATAGTGCCTCAATAGACGAATTTTTACTTATTTTTTTAGTAGCAGCAAAAGCTAAGGGAATTTCGAAATTTAAAAATCTTGAAGAACTTAATAAAAAAGAAAGCCCCAGATTAAATATTGCAATAAATTTTTTGAAAATGATAGGAATTAAAGTTCTAAGAAAAAAAAATAATATTAAAATTTATGGTAATCCAAATTTAATTCTTAAAAAAAATTATCATATTAAAAATTATTTAAAAGATCATAGGATATTCATGATGTCTGTCGTTGCAGCTTTAACTTTTGGTGGCAAATGGAAAATAAACGATAAAGATTCTATAAAGACATCTTTTCCAAATTTTTTAAATATATCAAAAAATCTAGGTGCAAAAATCAATTGAAAAAAAAATTTATAACAGTTGCGATTGACTCTCCTGCTGCTGCTGGTGCAGGAACTCAAGCAAAATTAATTTCAAAACATTACAATTTATTTTATCTAGATACTGGAAAAATTTATAGATATCTAGGGTATCTAAGACTAAAATTTAAAAATCGATTTTCATATAACTTTGTTAAAAAAAAAATTGCTAAAATAAAAAATATATATTTATCAAATAAGAAACTCTTGTCTGATGACGTTGCTATATCTGCATCTATTATAGCAAAAGATAAAAAGATAAGGCAAATTGTACACCATTATCAACAATTATGTGCATATAAGCCACCTAGTAAATACAAAGGTTCATTGCTTGATGGGAGAGATATTACATCAGTGCAAATGAAAGATGCCATGTTTAAATTTTTTATTACTGCAAGCGTTAAGAATAGAGCAAGAAGAAGATATAAAGAATATAAAGAATTAGGTAAAGATATTACTTATAAAGATGTTTTAAAAAGTATTAAAATACGGGATAAATCTGATCGAACTAGGAAATATGGACCCCTTAAAAAAACAAAAGATTCAATCTTGATTAATACAACTAAATTAAGTAAGAAAGCGTGCTTTAAAAAAATAAAAGCAATTATGGACAGAAAGTTAAAAAATAATGGAAATTTATAAAGATATTTCTAACAATCAAATTAAAGAATTTAAAAAACTCTTAGTTGACAACTTTTCTAAAACTAAAATCGAAGAAGGTAAATTATTAACAGGAACAATTACTAAAATCACTGAAAAACACGTCTATTTACTTATCTCAGGAATGAAGAGTGAAGCAATGATTGATATTAGTGAAGTAAAATCTGTTTATAATGATAAACAGATTAAGGAAAATGATAATTTAGAGGTTTATCTTGAAAAAATTGAGGATAAAAACGGAGAGGTAATTGTTTCAGCTTCAAGAGCAAAAAAAATAAGAGGTTGGTATGAACTTGAAAAAGCTTATGAGTCAAATGAAAATGTTAAAGGTAAAATAGTTTCAAAATGTAAAGGTGGAGTCATTGTTGAGCACTTAGACACTAAATCTTTGATGTTTTGTCCTGGATCTCAAATTGACTCTAAACCACTAAAATCTTTTGACCATCTATTTGGGGTAGAACAAGACTTTAAAATAATAAAGTTAGATAAATTTAGAGGTAACGCTTGTGTATCAAGAAGAGAAGTAATTAGCTCTTTTAAAAAAGAAGATAAAGCTAAAATTTTAGAAAAATATAAAGTTGGCGATATTATAGATAATGCAATTGTAAAAGGTTATAGCTCCTTTGGTTGTTTCTTTGAAGTTAATAATGAAATAGACGTGTTGGTTCATCTTCAAGAGATCTCTTACTCAAGAATCAACCATCCTGATGAAGTCTTTACAATAGGAGAGAAGCATCAATTAAAGATAATTTCAATTGATAAGGATAAAATGCAAATTTCTTGTTCCATAAAAGCACTGACACCAGATCCTTTTGAAAATATTTCAAATTATGAAACTGGAAAATCATATAAAGCAAAAGTTATTAAGGTTGTAGACTACGGTGCATTCTGTGAATTACAACCAGGATTAACTTGTTTACTCCATTCAAGTGAAATTAGCTGGGGTAAAAAAAATGTGAATCCAAGCAAATTTTTAAAAGTAAATGATGAAATAGATTGTGTGATAACAGATATTGATAAAGAAAAAAAACGTATTGCTATTTCACATAAGCTCGCAAAAGAAAATCCGTTTGAGTCATTTGAAAAAAAATATCCAAAAGAATCAGTTTTAAAAGTTAAAATTTCAAATATTAAAGATTACTCTATATATTTATCTGTAGAAGAATTTGGTATAGATGGATTCTTGCACGCAAATGATCTATCTTATGTATCGAAACCTGATGATGAAATAAAAAAATATCAAAAAGGAGATGAAATTGAAGTAAAAGTCCTAGAAATAAAACCTAAAGAGCAAAAAATAAAATTCGGATTAAAGCAGCTTAGTGATGATCCATTTAAAATTTTTGATGGTAAAAAAGTAAATGACATAATTACAGTCAAGGTAAAATCAACAAGCTCAAAAGGCATTGTGGTTACTCCAGATGGAGGCAATCTAGAAATTTTAATTAAAAAAAATCAAATAGCAATTAATGTTGAGGATGCGAGAGCTAATAGATTCATTCCAGGAGACAGGATAGATGCAGCAATTTCTGACATTAATATTGAAAAAAGAAAAATTGTCTTAAGTATAAAATTGCTTGAAGAAATGCAAAATAAAGAGGCTGTTTCAAAATTTTCAAGTCCTTTAAGTGGAAAAAACTTACCATTCTCCTCACTTTCTGAAAAGCTTGATAATAAAAAGAAAGATGATAAATAAATAGAAATTGTCTGCGTCTAAACCAGAAATAATAAAAAAAATATCAAAAAATTTTCCAAATATATTCCAAAAAGATATTGCAAAACTTTTGGATATCGTTCTATTTGAAATAACTAAATCTCTATCTAATGGAGAGCGTGTAGAATTAAGAGATTCAATTGGAACGTTTGAGACAAGAAAACAAAAAAAAAGAATCTCCTTGAATCCTAGAACACTTGATAGAGTAGAGGTGCCTGAAAAAAAGAGCATTATATATAAATGCTCTAAAGAATGGAAAGTTAAAATAAATGTTAAAAAATAAATTAATTTTTGTTGCTTGTGATACTTCAGATATTAAACAAGTAAAAAAAATAATTAAACATACAAGAAACGATAAATTGAAAATAATTCCAAAATTTGGTCATCAACTTTTTTATAGTAAGAACGGAAGAAGATTTATTGAAAAATTCAAAGGAACATATTTTTTAGATTTAAAAATAATGGATGTGAGTAATACAGCTATATCAGCAATAGATTCAATTAAAGATCTTAAAGGATGTAGGTATATTACAATTCATGTTCATGGAGGACTAAATATGATGAAATCAGTTGTAAAAAAATCAAAATTGATAAATAAAAAATTAGCAGTTTTAGGTGTAACTATTTTAACAAGCTTAAATAATAAAAGTATTAGAGAAGTAGGACATACAAAAACTGTTAATGAGCTAGTTCTAAGTCATTCTGGGTTAATAAAAAAATCTGGATGTCACGGAGTTGTTGCATCAGCTCATGAAGTTAAAATCATTAAGAAGAAATATAAAAGATTGTTTGTTGTGACACCAGGAATAAGATTGCCGGGAGATAAAAAAAATGACCAATCGCGAGTGGTAACTCCATATGACGCTTTTTATAAATATAATGCGGATGCAATTGTAATTGGTCGATCACTTACAGAATCTAATATAAAAAATAATGTAAAAAAATTAATAAACCATTTAAGTCCATGATTAAAGGGGTAAAAATTTGTGGTGTCACAGATTCTGAAACTTTAAAATTTATTTTAAGCCATCCCTTTCCACCTAAATTCATTGGTTTCATTTGCAACTACAAAAAAAGTAAACGCTATGTTTCGTATGAGCATTTAAGAGAGTTAACAAATATAAATAAAAAAGGAGTTTTTTTTGTATCAGTATTAGTAAATCCTGACGATGAAATTTTAGAAAAAATAAATAACTTACCCTTTGACTATTATCAATTGTATGATGTTGAGCCGGAAAGAACCGAGGTTATTAAAAATAAGTATAAAAAAAAAATTATTTCTGCTCTTACCATTGAGAATATGCTCGATATTAAAAGATATAAGATATACGAAAACATATCTGATATAATATTATTTGATGGCAAAGGATATGAAAAATCGATTAGTTTTGATCATAAACTTTTAAGTAATGTTTCTAGTAGTATTGAGAAAATGATTGCAGGAAATATCAATATATACAAACTTCCTCAAATAAAAAATATGGATTATATTATTGATATAAGTGGAGCATTAGAAAATAAAAATGGAAAAAAAGATATACATAAAATAGATTATTTTCTAAATACCATTAAAAAAAATGAAACTTAAAAAAAAAATACCTTTAATTGATCAACATGACAAATATGGAATGTGGGGGAGAAAATTTGGAGGAAATTTTATTCCTGAAACTTTAAAAAAACCTATTGAAGATTTGGAATTGCTTTTTTTTAAATTAAGAAATAGTAGAAGTTTTATATCTGAAAGAGATAAATATTTTAAAGAGTGGATTGGATCTCCAACGAGGTTCATAAAACTTCAGAATTTGTCAGATCATATCAATGGTGCTCAAATTTGGGCAAAAGTTGTTTCTGATGCAAATGGTGGTGCTCATAAAATTTATAATGCTACAGTTCACTGTTTAATGGCAAAAAGAAGTGGAAAGAAATTTATAGTTGGAGATACCGGTGCAGGTTATGCAGGAAAAATGTTAAGTATGGCTGCTAAAAAATTTGGTTTGAAGTGTAAGATTTTCATGGGGGCAAAAGATATCAAAAGACAAAAGCCAAATGTAAACGCAATGAAAAAAAATGGTGCTGATGTGATACCGGTATTTACTGGTAGTCAGACTTTAGTTGACGCAGTTTCAGAGTGTATGAGATACTGGGTAGCTAATTGCGATACAACCGCCATGTGTGTAGGGTCCACCGTTGGGCCAAACATCTTTGTGAAGATATGTGGATGGAGTACAAGTCAAATTTCAAGAGAACTAAAAACCCAACTTGAACAAGAGTTTGGATCTATCCCAAAAAAATTAAAGCTTTATAATTGTGTCGGAGGAGGATCGTCTAGTTACGGTTTTTGGAGCGAGTTTATGGATTACGATAAAAAACATATTGAATTTATAGGAGTTGAAGCTGGTGGCCCAAAAAAAAATAAAAAACATGCAGCGCCTTTGACTTATGGATCAAAAATAGGAATTCTTCACGGAGCAGCTCAATATGTTAATCAAAACCTTGAGGGTCAAATTGAAGAAACAGAGTCTATTTCTGCTGGACTTGATTACCCTGGAGTATCACCATTACACTGTTATTTAAAGGATACAAAAAGAGCGAGGTATACTGCTGCAAACGATGAGGATGCTTTGGAAGCATACAAAATTGTGACAAAATACGAGAGTATAAAACCTTCTTTAGAACCAAGTCATGCTTTTTCAGTTGCAATCAAAGAAGCTAAAAAATTAAGTAGAGATACAGTAATAGTGGTCAATAGTTGTGGCGATGCTCATAAAGATAAAAAAATTTTAGAAACAAAATTAGGAAAAAAATATGACATCTCTAATTAATATTGCTTTTAAAAAAGCAAAAAAAGAAAATAGACCGGCACTAGTTACATATACCGTAGCAGGCGATAATAGCAAAAAAAAATCTTTGGAGATTCTTAATTCTTTAAGAAAAAATGTAGACATATGTGAGCTTGGATTTCCACATAATACTCCAATTGCAGATGGTGGACAAATTCAAACAAGTGCTTACAGGGCAATTAAAAATGGAATTAAAATTAATGATGTATTCGATATTGTTAAAAATTTTAAAAAAAATAATTTTGATACACCTATAATTTTAATGGGATATTATAATATTATTTTTCAGTATGGGGAAAACAAATTCATTAAAAAGTGCAAGTCATGTGGTGTGGATGGGATTATCGTAGTAGATTTACCATGGCCTGAAAACAAAAATTTTTCCCATAAATGTAAAAAACAAAATATTTGTTTTGTACAACTTATATCTCCAACAACTTCTTACAAAAGAGCTAAAAATATTATTAAAGATTCACATGATATGATTTATTATATCTCGATGTTATCTACAACAGGTGGTAAATTAAAGGTCAAACCAACGGAAATTATTTCTAATTTTAAAAAATTGAAAAAAATAGACCCAAAAAAGAATTGCGTAATAGGATTTGGAATTACTGAAAAAACAATAGGTAGATTGAAATTAGCAGATGGATTAGTTGTTGGTAGTGCAATTTGTAAGGAAATTAACAATAGTTTAGCAAAAAGACAAAATCCTGTCACAAATGTGAATAAAACTGTTATAAAATTAAAAAATAAAATTATATGAATTGGATCAACAAAATAAAAAAACTTGGCGAGAGTATAAAAAAAAATATAAATAAAAAATTTCCAACAAAGTCAGAAAGGGAGTTAAGCGCCTGGACAAGTTGTTGCAAAGGACCAATTCTAAAGACAGAATTAAAAGAAAATTTATTTGTTTGTCCTCATTGTAATAAGCATCACAGAATAAGTCCAAAACAGAGATTTGATATAATAGGTTTTTCTAATTATGAAATTTTAAAAACACCAATACCAAAAGATGATCCCTTAGGGTGGGTTGATACCAAGTCTTACAAAGATAGACTGCAAGATTCTAGAAAAAAAACAAATCAAGATTGTGCAGTTGTTATTGCTAAAGGAAATTTAAATGGGGTAGAATTAACTGTTGGTGCTACAAATTTTGATTTTATTGGTGGATCTAGCGGAGCAGCAGAAACAGAAGCTATTATATATGGTGTACAGCATGCCATAGATAACAAAACACCTTTTGTTTTTTTCCCATGCGGTGGTGGTCAACGTATGTTTGAGAGTCCTATTGCTTTAGCTGGAATGACTAAAACAACACTGGCTATTAATGAATTAAAAAAAAACAATTTACCATATATTATAATATTTACGGATCCAACTGCCGGGGGAATTACCGCTAGCTTTGCAATGTTGGGCGATATTCAACTTTCTGAACCTGGCGCATTAATAGCCTTTGCAGGAAGAAGAGTTGTTCAAGCAACAGTAAAAGAGGAATTGCCACCAGATTTTCAAACTGCCGAATTTTTACTTAAGCATGGATTTGTTGACAGAATCGTTGAGAGAAAAAATTTAGGAACTGAAATTAGCTCCTTATTATCAATATTGCTAAACCGAAATTCTGGAGTAAATTCAGAAAATAATGAACAAACTTCAGAACCTAATATCCAAGCTAGAGAAGCATCATAAACGTAAGATTGATTTATCCCTAGATAGAACATTTAGTCTATTACAAAAATTAGGCAATCCTCAAAACAAACTAAAAAATGTTATAAATGTAGTTGGCACAAATGCGAAGGCTAGTATGGCTTATAGTCTTAAATCTATTTTAAATAAAGCAAATTACAAATGTAATTTATATACATCACCTCACTTACAATCTTTCACAGAAAGATTTATTTTTAATGATGAAGAAATGAAAGAAGATGAACTTATAGAACTACTAAAAGATGTTGAAAAAGTTTTAGGAGATGACAATGCAAGTCTTTTTGAAATTTTAACCTGTGCATTTATTAAACAAGCAGAAAATTATAAAGATAATATAAATATTATTGAAGCAGGTCTTTTTTTCCAATTTGATAGCACTAATGTCTTTAAAAATAATCTTATG
>MDTD01075954.1_pt1 | contig 17627 bp, 19 predicted proteins | sample 811221 | NCBI WGS metagenome assembly MDTD01 (sample SAMN05326646, study PRJNA326480) | marine metagenome | isolation source: seawater | place: Pacific Ocean: South West | collected 2011 | reverse complement strand
GCCTATCCATCCTTTAGAAAATGAAATTTCTTCAAGACATGCAACTTTAAGACCCTGACGTTTTTCGATCGTATGAATAAACTGACCAGCAGCTATTAATGAATCATAAGTACCAGTATCTAACCAAGCAAACTCTCTATTCATTTGCTCTAAATAAAGCTCATCCCTTTCAAGGTAAGTTTTGTTCACATCTGTAATTTCAAGTTCTCCTCTTGATGATGGCTTTAGATTTTTAGCAATTTCAATTACATTATTGTCATAAAAATATAAGCCCGTAACTGCATGATTAGATTTGGGATAACTAGGTTTTTCCTCAATATTTAAAACTTTATCGCCATCAAATTCAATTACACCAAAATCCTCAGGATTATTTACGTGATAAGAAAATATTGTAGCTCCCTTCTTCCTTTCAATACTTCTTTCAAGATGACTGGAAAAATTTTCTCCAAAAAAAATATTATCTCCAAGTATTAAACAAACATTTGAAGACCCAATGAACTTTTCTCCTAATATAAATGATTGAGCAAGCCCATCAGGAGATGGCTGAACTTTATATGAAATATTTAAACCTAGTTGACTTCCATCTCTAAGAAGATTCTCATAATTTTCTAAATCATTTGGATTTACAATTATCAAAATATCTCTTATTCCAGCAGTCATCAAAACTGATAGTGGATAATAGATCATAGGTTTATCATATATAGGTAACAATTGTTTTGAAGTTGCCAGCGTTATTGGAAAGAGCCTTGAGCCCCTGCCACCTGCTAAAATTATCCCCTTATACATATTATTTAGTTACCTTCTTTATATTTATTTAAATACCATTTAACTGTTTTAAGAATACCACTGTCGAAATCTTCATTGGGATACCAATTGAGATCATTATTGATTTTACTACAATCAATTGCATACCTTTTGTCGTGTCCGGGTCTATCATCTACAAATTTAATAAGCTTATTATAAGATTTATACTCTCTAGCACTCATTGGATATATATCATCAAGGATTGCGCAAATTTTCATAGCAACATCTATATTCTTTACCTCATTTATGCCTCCAATATTATAGGTTTCATTATTTTCACCTTCTATTAATACTTTATGAAGTGCGGCAACATGATCCTCAACGAAAAGCCAATCCCTTATTTGGCTTCCGTCACCATAAATAGGAATCGGTTTATGATTAAGTGCGCTCTTAATTATTGTTGGAATTAATTTCTCATCATTTTGATAAGGACCATAATTATTTGAACAATTGGTTATAACTGTAGGCAATCCATATGTTCTTGCCCATGATCTTACTAAATGATCTGATGAGGCCTTGCTAGCTGAATATGGTGAACTCGGGTTATATGATGTTTTTTCACTAAATTTAGGGCCATTCTTTTCAAGATCTCCATAAACTTCATCAGTAGAAATGTGATGGAATCTATAAAATTTAGGATTTATGTCTTTAAAATAATCCAATGATATATTTAACAGGTTAAAAGTTCCTATGATATTTGTTTCAATAAATTTACTAGGGTTTTTAATTGAATTATCAACATGTGATTCAGCGGCAAGGTGCATAACAGAATCAGGTTTAAAAGCAAAAAATATTTCTTTTAAGTTTGTGTTGTCTGCTATATCAATTTTCTTATGATCATAATTTTTATTTTTTTCAAATTGATTTAGAGAATCATTTGAGGCATAAGTTAGATTATCAATATTAAGAATTTGATAACTATTAAAATTTTTTAATAAATATCTAATTAAAGCCGATCCAATAAACCCAGAGCCTCCAGTTATTAAAATTTTCATAGCGAATTATTATAATTCGTATTTTCAGAATTAATGGTATTTTGTAGGGCTTCTTGCCATGAATTTATTTCTAGACCAAAAGAGGTCTCTATTTTTGACGTATTAAGCACAGAATATTTCGGCCTTGCCGCTAGTGATTTATATTCATTTGTTTTTATTGGGCAAACCTTACAATCAGAAGATATTAATAATAAAATTTCTTTTGCAAATTCATACCAACTACATGAACCGCTATTGCAGAAATTAAATATGCCTTTTTGTTGAGCATGATAATTGAATTTTTCTGAATCTATTATTTTTAATATGCATTCAGCTAGATCATTTGCACTTGTTGGAGATCCAATTTGATCACTAATAACTTTTATTGACTTTTTAGTTTTAGAGAGATTGATTATAGTTTTCATAAAATTTTTTCCAAAAACTGAATAAAGCCAACTTACTCTTATTATGATGCTAGGAACTTTTGATTTCTGTAATATTTCTTCACCTAATAGCTTGCTTTTGCCGTATTTTGAAATTGGATTTGGTATATCTTTTTCATTTATTGGCTCTGAGAATTCACCATCAAAAATATAATCTGTGCTAAGGTGAATTAGCTTTGTATCTGGTTTATGTCTCTCCAATGACTTACAAATATAATCTATGGAATATCCATTTATTATTTTTGCATACTCAAAATTATTTTCGGCTTCGTCAACACTTGTATAGGCAGCACAATTTATCACAACGTCAAATTTATTATTTTTAAAAAAACTCTCTACATTTACAGGAGATGATATATCTAATTTATGTTTATTAAAGAAATGGAAATCGGCTATTTTCAAAGAATTTTTTAGATTAAAAATTTGTGTTCCAAGCTGCCCTGAAGAACCAATTACCAAAATTTTCATTTTAGTTAAGTAGATTTATTCCGCGTTTTCAAAAAAAGGCGGTTTCAATTTAATTCTTTTATTGAACTGATCAAGTATAAAAACAATTAAACAAGAAAAAAATGCGCCAAATACAGTTAACATTATGCAAATAAAAGCTCTAGAAGGCCTTACTCTTTCATGAGGAATATATGCAGAATCAACAACTTCAAAAATATAATCATCAGATACATTCGCATACATCTGTTTCTGGATTTTATTTTCTAATAATGATGAAATAACTTTTCTTAGCTCAACACTTGATGTGTTATAAAGTTCATTATTTAAATACTCGACTTCTTGATTTATTTTTGTGAGGTAAACTTTTTTCATATATTTGTTTAATTCTTTATACATTAAATTAGCCCATTCTCTGGCGATTATAGGAGATTTGTGTTCAATTGAAATATTAACAAAACCTCCAACCTTCTCTTGGGTTATTTTCATATGTTGTGTTGTAAATCTCTTATGAGCATTTAAAAAGATTGGCTCAACTTTCCATCCATTAGTTTCTGTATTAAAAATTGCTTCATCGTATTTGTTTAGTCTTTCATTAGGACTAAAAGATTTGTAAGCCATAAGATTTTTTTTAAATTCATCATCTTCATAGAGCGTTTTGAAAAAATCTTTTGAAACTGCATGCTTCATAGCTAAAATTGCTTCTTCGTGCGGATTTAAGCCTAAACTACCGCTTATATTTGCTATACCTCCTAACATTCCAAGACCTGTGGAAAGAGAAGGTTCATTTTCTTGAACTGATTTTAGAACAATAGTTGAGCCAAAAATTGGTGATAACGATAATGCAAGAAAAACTGATGAGATTGCAAAAATTGCGGTAAAAAATGTAATGAATTCTTTATTTCTAAATAATAAAAGTGCAACTGCACTTATGCTAAACTCTTTTTGTAGAAAATTTTCTTTTTTTTCAGATTTCATAAGGATAAAAAAAATATATGTCGTATCTTAAACGAAGAAGATAAATTTATACAGACTATTTGATTAGTTTTAAAATTTTTAAGCAAATTCAGATCTTTTTTTATTAAAGGATATTAATTCTTGAGGCAAAACATATCTCGTATTAGATTTAATTGATAATATTGATTTTGATAGCTCGCCACTTTCATCTTCGTAGAATCCTAGGTTATATTTTTTAAGAAGTAAAAACCATTCTTTTTGCAAATCAGTAAAGCGTCTAAAGTCTTTTCTACTGATTATCATGCACATGACTATGTTATTTTCAATTGCTAAATGAATAAGGGTAGATCCACAGTTATCAAATAATAAAATATCATTAGTTTGAATAATATCTTCTGAGAGACCTTTGCCTTGTATAAAATAGTCATCTTTCCTTAAATTCTTATACAAATCAGAATTTGAGGTAGGGTGAAATAAACTAGAGTATTTAATTTTTTCATTATTTAATTCATCAAAAATATAATTTTTAGTCTTCTTGTTAACAGATTGATAATAATGATGAGGCATCGTGTAGAAATAAAAGTCAGGTATAATTGAGTCCTCAATCCACAAAACTCTTTTCTCAACATATTTTGTATTTTCAATTTTGGCTAGCTTTTTAAATCTTGGCTGCTGTTTGTTTTTTTGGGAAAAGCCCCATCCATAAAATATATCAGACAAAAGCTTTTCGTAATCTACAAAGTAATCTATTTTAAAAATATCATAACCACCGCCATGTTGATGTCCTTCAATTTTAAGCTTTGTATTAAATAAAAATACATTCTCTATGCCGTTATATTCTAGGAATGAAGCGCTAGAACCTTTTATGTAAATTTTTCTATTTATAAATGGCTGGTGTATATCCTTTGAATAAAATATTACTGGGATTTTTTCTTTAATTTTGGCTATCTCATTGTCAGATAGATAGTTAGTCATGATTTTATCTAATAGATTGAATAGTTCTTTCTTTCGATATTCATTATCTTCTGTAGGTATTGATAAAAGATAATAAGTTGATACCTTATTAGCTAATTTTTTCATGAAGGAATCTAATGTTGCTCCAGGTGTATATAAGTTTTTAAGAAAAAAGTTTAAGAACTTAAAAATGATTTTATTAGGGTTAGATTTTCCTTTCCTTATAAGAACTCCTTTTGCTTGGTTAGAAAATTCATATAAAAAACTAAATCTTTGAGGATTTGTAGAAACCGAATCACAAAAATCAATAACGCCTTTAGCTCCATAGCATTTTTTGAGACAGTATATATTTAAAATCCAGTAATCGAGCAGTACAACTATTTTGTCTTTGTTTGGATTATCTTCATAAAGGTCTAAAAATGAGTCTCTAAAGGGTGAGAAAATATTTTTGTGCTCTAAAAAACTTTCATCAGCATCAATATTATTAATATCTAGGTTTGTTATCATTTATGGTGCTTTTTTATCTCTTATAATCAAAGATTAATTGAGCGCATGAGCTAACTTTGCTCAATCAAAATATTTTTCCAATCCATCAATACTGGTCCGCTTATTTGAAGTCTAATCTCTTTCCCTGAGTCAGACTTTTTTGATAATTTTTCTGTGTAAGTTTTCATAAAATCAGGATCTGAAGGTTTATCAAGATCGAAATCAATACTAAAGTTCTTCCATGAAGATAAATAATATCCATTCTCTTTGCATTTCATCTTTCAATGCTTTTTGCCAAAATAATTTTTTTTTATCTTCTTTATTTAATTTCATCTTTGTCTTGTAGTATAAAGTAAATTACTTAAAACAATTCGTTATAATTTCGATTATAACATCAGATATTAAACTAAATATATTTAGTGAAATAACAGAGTTCATCGGAATCAGTATTATGTAAAAATCCGCATTTTTTAAAGCAATTAATGCTTGGCACATTAGTTTTCTTAATGACGGCATCTAAATTTATTTTATGATTGAGCGTGAAAATATCAATTGCAGATTGAAGAATAATAGGGCCTATCCCCATTCCTCTGTATAAAGGGTTCAGATTAATTGAAACCAAAGCCTTATTCTGATCATCATGAAGGTCAAATCTTGTCATGCCAAGTTTATTTTTTTTTGGATCTTCTGAAATAAAAATGTAATTAATATTATTAGTAATGCATTCCTTGAACCACTTGGTGTGCTCTTGAAGAGAAATTTTGCTTTCATCTTTTGATTGCTTAATAGTTAATGGATCATTTCTCCATAACCAAACATCTTTTAAATCTTTAAGTTCAGCAGGCCTAGTATCAATTTGCATTATTTAATTCATAACCTTTTTAATGAAGAAAAGTCTCTCACGCTAAAAAACTTCTCTAAAAATACTTCATCATCAAAATCAATAATATTCCTAAAATCATCAGAATCAATAAGATTAATGTATTTCATATATTCTTTTGTAATTAAAAAATTAAAATAGAAGTCATGCTCAGCAAGACTAAAACAAACCTCTTCTTCTTTTGCCTTGTTGTCTTTATCACGAACAAGCTTATGGTAGTTTTTGTTCTTGTATGAATTTTTTTCCATAAAGAGGTTAAATCCATCTATCACGCAGTCAAATGTCCCATATTTATTTAATAAAAAGCCTAATAATCTCTGAAGTGCCATCTCGCTTGCAATATAACCTCCATTATTAATCTTAACTCTCTCAAAGCCATTTGGTAAATTCGATGTCATACATGAAACATATATTTTTTTATATCGTTCTCGAAGGATATCTATCATTGACAAATTTTTCTCTACAACATATTTGAAATAATAAGAGTTTAAAAAAAGGATTTCATCTTTAAAGCCTTCACATGCTTTAGGAAAAGGTTTTAAATGAATTAGTGTGTAATCTGAATATTTTTCATTTGGATCACTTGTTGCACCAGGACCATAAAGATAGAATTTTTTTTTAGTGCCAATTGCTTCATATCCATTTATAAAATTTTGATTACTTATTGTCGAAATATAAAAATTAGCATTCGCAATGCTTCCATCACTCAAAGAATTTTCTTTTACATATTCAGCCCAAGCTTTTTTGATACGAAAAGATTCCTCAAAATTATTTAAAGATAAACTGTTCAAGTACCTGATTCTAAAAAAGTTTAAATAGATTAAGTAAACAAAATAAGATGGAGACTCTTTAGGGCTTAATTTTGATAAAAGATTAAGAATAAACTCAGAGAATCTTATTCCAAAGACTCTAACCAAATATCTTATGAACACGCGGAGTGATTTAACTTTTAAAGAAAGATTATTATATTTTGTTTTCGATAAAATAGTTTGATCTATATTATTGCCAAAATCATCACAAATTTCTCTAAAATGTTCTTTCATCTAATGCACAATCAATTTTTTAATTTCATTGATTATCCGTTTTGAGCCATTACAATCAACTAAATTAGTGATTTTTTTTGAAGAAATGGGGTTATTATCAAAGTTTATGAAAATATTTTTTAACTTTTCTTTGTATACTTCTTTAAATGATTTAAAAACATCTTTTTGATCTCCAAGATATTCTATAAGATTATTACCTGATAAACATTTTGCTATCTCAACCTGATTATCTGCAATTGTGATAACAATTGATTGTGTGCCAAGTGCAAATCTTTCCCATATTGAGCTGCCACAAGCTCCGATACATAAATTAGAATCAAAAGTTAGTGATGCTAAAGAAGGTAAATTATAGTGAAAAAAAACATTTTGAAATTTTTGATACTTTTTAAGATTTTCTTTATGCGTAAAATTGTCTGTAACTACTACATTAAAAATATAGTCCATATAAAAATCATCTGTCGTGAGTTCTTCAAGAATCAACCCAGTTGCATTATCATTATCAGTACCTCCAAATGAAATCATAATTTTTTTATTTCCATCATTTTTGTATGTAATTCTATTTCTTAAATTTTCATAATCTTCATGCAGAATTGCATATTTAGGTCCGAGAAGTAACTTTGTATTATCATCTGTAAGCTCAGCATACTTTTCCTTCTGACAGTCATAAATATTCTGATCAATTAAAATATCACAAGAGTGTTCTCTATTTGCTAAATCATCTATTACTATAATTTTGTCTGAGAAATTATATAAGATATTTTCCCAATCTCGTCCTATCGAATAATCATCGATAATAATTATGTTAGGATTAAGATCATTTTCACGGATAATACTAATAGTATCAGCTGCGTTATCTTCAACGCTGTTATAACTTCTTTTTTGACAAATATAAGATGGAAAGCCATGTAATTTTATTTGATTTACATACTCCATATCTCCATTAAGGATAAATGATATTTTAGAATCAGTTAAATTCTCTCTAATTGATTTTGCTAAGTTAATACACCTAACTAAGTGGCCTGATCCAATTTCAGCAGAAGCTTGTAATTTGAATATTATATTCAATCTTAGGGATGGCCTTTGCCTATGGTAATGTATTTGTTCTCTTTTCCTCTTCGAAGAGTACTATTTGCAATAAACTTTAATTTACTTCTTGAATTTCTTGAGTGTTGATTAATATTATCTTTTTTGTGGAACTTTCCAGGACTATCTTCAATCCAGTATTCTTCATTGATAAAGTTCCTTAAAACAAATTCTAATGAATTCTTTTTAATGCCAAGCCACTCACAAAATAAATCGTCATATCTATATGGCTGAGATTGATAGAAGCTATTTATCTTAATTGCATCTTTTTTATTAATCCTGCCATGCCTAATCTCTCTACTAGCATGATCAGCTACTTTTGAATAGCCTGTCTTTAAGTGTTTAATGTAGTCATGCAAGTGCATAAAATTATAACAGTCGACATGATCAAATGTGTCAAAAGTTCTATCCATTCTTGCACTTTCATAATCATATAACTTAACCATTGCTTCGTGTTGAGCCTTTGGATCCCATCGAACATAATTTCCAAGGTATATTCCAATTGTTGAATTTTTTCTTAGATCGCTATCAGGAGGATATCTATATTGACATATATCTTCTTCAGATAAAGTATTAAATATATTTAATAAATCATCTGCTTCATATCCCATTAAATCATGATCTTTTCTATATCTTCTTGTCATTTGAACATTATGTAAATGAGAAAACATTCCCACCTGCTCTAGCCCTTGATGAGCACCCCATATTATCAATGGAATTTTATATCTAATTGAAGTTTGAACTGGAAATACTGTTTGACCAGCAATACATGGCCAGTAAATACTGCCCATATGTTTAAGAGTTGCTTTTGTGACTTTCTTAACAACATTAGGATTAATATTCTGTATTAGAATATCAACATCAAATTTTGATCTTAAATTAGCAAGATTTCTTATACCTAATGGTGTATTGAAATATTTATTATAAGTAACGGCTAAGGGGTTTAGGTTGAGTTTATTTTTAACTAAGTGCATGATGAAATATGAATCATTTGCTCCAGTTACTGGAACAATGCAATCGTATTTAACTTTTTGTTTACATCTGTAAGGTTTAACTAGTTTTTCTAAATCGTCCCATCGCTTATCCCAATCCAGAGAATCTTTTTCTTCATGGATTAAGCATCCAGAGCAAATTCCATCTTCATTTAATTCTAATCCGAGGGGATGATTGATGTCATATAAACATTTTTTGCATGTATCTAATTTATTCATTTTTAAATCTTTTCTCTAAATATAGACCTTCTTAATTTCTGTTTCGATTTACTTAATGATCTCTTTATCTTTTGAAAATATAATTCTCCATAATTCAATATATTTCCATATACGATTGCATTTACCTGATTATTTTGTAATAAAAAATTTCCTTTTTCTGATAGCCCGACCCCTCCAAAACAAATTAAATTTATATTAATTTCATAAAAGATATCTATTATCGAATTATTAAAGTTTCCAGATATACCCTGTGAATCAACATCTACAATTAATAATTCTGAAATAAAATTCTCATAGCGCTTGATTTTGTTTAGGTTTAATTTTCTTGTTTCTTTTTTTATATAATCATAGTGAAATGCTTTTCCATTTATGAGCTTGATCGGTAGACAAACAACAACACCCTGAGATCCAATGGATTTTGAAATAGATTTCAGCATATTGGGATTTTTTATAAAAAGGTTATCTACGATTATTCTTTCTGCACCTGTTGCAATAACTTGAATAGCATCTTTAACTGATGAAATTCCTCCTCCATATGTTAATGGTGTAGATATTGGTATAGATGATATCTCCTTTATAATTTCATAATTAGGTTCAAGGTTTTTGGACGATCTATCTATATCCAGTATGATAATGTCATCAACACTCCATCTGTCAAGATTTTGTATTACATCTACTGGCTTTCCTACCGGCAAATATCTTCTATAAGCAAAAGATTGAACAACTCTATTATTTTTAACAACTACTGCGGCTGCTATTCTTTTTTTTATCATTTATTTCTTACAAGATAATTAATTGTTGATTTTAGTATTTGCAGTCCAGCTTTTTGACTTTTTTCTGGATGAAATTGAAAACCAACTGTATTGCCTTTAATAATTGATGAAGCAAATTGATTTTCGGAATACTTTGTTTTTGAAAGAACATATTTATTACTACCTGTGAATGCATATCCATGATTAAAAAAAAATTCATGATTATTAAACTTTTTTAAAAAAGATGATTGCTCACAAATTTCTATATTGTTCCAACCAATATGAAAATCAGATTTTTTTAATTTTTTTATTTCACCAGGTATTATGCTCAAACCATCGTGTATGCCGTCTTCTTCAGAGCTATTTGTAAGTAATTGCATACCTAGACATATTCCAATTATTGGCTTTTTATTTATAGATTGATCGATTATAAATTGATCTAGGCTTGATTTATTTAACCTTTTCATTGCATAAGAAAATGATCCCACGCCTGGCAAAACAATTACGTCTGAATGTTTTAATAAATCTTTATCAGCTGAGCTAATTGACCTATAGCCTATAGATTTAAATGATTTATTGAGAGAACTAACATTCCCAACACCATAATCTAAAATACCTATATTAATCATAGGCCTTTCCCTACAGTAAATTTAGGAACTATCTCTCCACTTTTCTTTATATCAAATAAATTTTTATTGGCAGATTTTCTAATGTGATGCCAAAATTCATCAATAGAGATATTTATATAATTACAGAAGGATTTAATGTATTCATCAGAGCATTTACCATCATATGTTTCTATTAATTTTATTGCGGACTCTCTATCAACAAAGCCTCTTTGCAAATCTTCACAAACTATTTCTGTAACAAATCCAAATCCAAACTTGTAATATTTAATCATTTGATTCATGATTTGCCAGTTATCGTCTAAAGCACTTGTTCCATGGATGTCTCCTGTTTCTAAAGGATCATTTATTCTATTAGAAAGGCCGTTTAGATTTGAATAAATTGCGTTATTGGCTAAGGACCAATCACCCAAATACCAGCCTAGGTAAATAATTTGAAGATCTTGAAGATCAAATTGACTTTTACTAGGATAAATATATGGGATCAATTGATTTTTCATTAAGCCCATATCTTCCATCCACTTATGTCCGCTACTCAATGTGTTTGAATTTTTCATATTGTTTCCATCCCAGCCTTCTTTGCCAAGAGCTCCGAGATCTCCAACTTGAAGTGGACTTTCACCCCAGAAAATTATGGGGATATCGTAGGCTAATGCAGCTTGGGGTACTGAACTAAACAAAGCAAGTTCTGAGGCTCTCATATGATTTGAAAATTTAAAAAATGACTCTCTAATCAAAGATCTCCATATTTCGGGTGCAGGGCTTGATACAACCATATCAAAACCTAAGTTAATTAGATTAGATACATTTGAAGTTCCTATTTCTCCAATTTGTTCTGGCGGATATGCCAAACTCCATAATAAAGGATTTAGGCCTAATTTATCTCTTACCCACATAGCTTGGCGTGTGCTATCTTTACCACCACTTACCCCTATTAAACAATCAAATTTTTGAAAAGAATTCTTTACAGATTTCTTCTTTCTATTTTTTAAATAACTTAACAACTGATCATATCGAACTTCCCATTCAATATCGGGCAAGGTTTTATAATATCGGCAAATAGAACAAACGCCTTTTATAAATTTTTCATTTGGTCTTGTATCTGGTTGAAGACAGTTCTTACAGTATTTCATTAAGATTTCCTATGATTCATCAATATCACAGAATTTAACAGCAGAGTTTTTTTTAATATCTTTTAATACCTTTTTTCCTAAAATTAAATCAAAGTTCTTAGGCGGAATGCCATAACCTGGTCTTACAGAAGCAATATCTGATGCAGTAATAATATCTCCCTTTTTTAAATTATTTATAAAATATAGAGAGCGTCTAAATTTAATATTTGGAGCTTCAGCTGCTTTTAATTTATAGTTTATTTCACCTATGGAACTCCAAGCAATCTTAGAACTTAAACAAAGATCTTTAAGCTCTCTTGGCTCCAAAGAGAAAGAATCATCAGGACCGCCACCTGATCTATCAAGAGTAAAATGTTTTTCAATGACACAGGCACCAAAAGCAATGCTAGTAATTGCTGTTGTGTTTTCGATAGTATGGTCTGAAATACCTACATTAACTTTGAATTTTGATTCCATATCACTAATTGTTCTAATGTTGTAGTCTTCTGGACTTGCTGGGTATGAGCTAACACAATGCAGTAGAGCAATTTCATTACAACCGTTAGATTTAGCAGTTTCAAGCGCTTCAGATATCTCATCCTCATTTGCCATACCGGTTGAAATTATCATAGGTTTTTTTGTTGATGCAACATATCTGATAAGTGGTATATCAATGACTTCAAATGATGCAATTTTATATGCTGGTGCGTTAAGATCTTCTAATAAATCAACCGCGCTCTTATCAAAAGGCGAGCTAAAGATAGTGAGTCCAACTTCTTTAGAAAGCTCAAATAAGGGTTTATGCCAATCCCACGGCATATGTGCTTCTTCATATAAATCATATAACGAACGGCCATCCCACAATCCCCCATCATTAATCATAAATTCCTCTGATGTTGAATTTAAAGTTATTGTGTCTGGTTTATATGATTGAATTTTAATAGCGTCAGCACCTGCGTTTTTAGCTGACTTAATAAGCTCCTTTGCATTATTAATATCGCCATTGTGATTTGCAGACATCTCAGCAATTATATAGGGAGGATATTCTTTTCCTATATTCCTGTTATTGATCTTCATAAAACTTAATTATCAAATCCATTATGCAAATGTTTATTTATATCTAAAATACTTGGATTATCATCGCATAATTTTATTACCTCATCAAAATCAAAAAAATCACCTAAAGTAAGTAGTTTCTTAAAAATCATTTTTATTAATTCTAGGTCTTCTGGATAATCTACAGTAAAGTAATAATCTGGTCTTCTTAAGTTAGAAGGTGAATCAATAGCCAAGCATTTGTAATCAGAAGAATATTTGTGAAACCATGGAATAATATGTTCTAAATAAATAGGGTCTTTTGTCTTATTTGCTATATCTTTCAATGCTTCGACAGATATTAATTCAGCAACACAACCCAAAGGCCAACCATTTCTGTGACTTGTATATATAAAATCTGCTCTTGTTTCTTTATGTTTGTTAATTAAGATACTTACTTGGTTTACATCTACAAGAGGGTCATCGCCACCAATTCTTATTACATAATCTGTTAAATATAAATCTGATGCTGCTATGTATCGATCTAGTACATTATTTAATGACCCTCTGAAGCAACTAAATTTATTTTTCTTACAGATTTCTTCAATAGGATCATCTTTAGAATCAGTTGAAGTTACGCATACAATATTTATGTTTTGGTTGGCGTTTTTTAAGCGCTCTAATTGTCTTAATAGCATTGGCTTACCAATGATATCTTCTAGTACTTTTCCTGGAGATCTTGAAGAACTAGTTCTTGCTTGAACAAAAATACTGTATTTATCCATGTGACTAACGTTTTATGAATTATGCTGAGGTTTTGAAAAATTGCTAGTTAGGCCTTCTTTAATGGTATTTTCTCTATTGTATTTTAAATTTTCTTTGTAAATTGCTTGTCTGCTTGAAGAATATCTTGCACTAAAACCTCCAATTCGAATTGCTGCCGACGATCTTCCAGAGGTTGGTTTGAGTAATTGATTAGTATAATGAATTGTTTTTGAGTGGAAGAAAACACACTCTCCCTTAATTAAAGTTATTACTTCCTCATTTTCTAACATTTCATCTGAAAGAAGATCTGATGAATCTTCGATAACACTTGAAAAACCTCGTATCAATGATTTTTTATGATCTATAGTTGGATTATTATGGCTTCCTTTAATAAATCTCAAGCAGGCTGTACCCTCATCCATCCCGCTTAAGCTTAAATAGCATGTGATCAATGATTCAAAACCATCCTCAAAACAAGCTAAAAAAGAGTCCTGATGAGGAGGGGTTGGTTTTTCAGCCTTTGCTGCCCTACAGTGAATGTCAATGCCAGAAAAATAAACATCTTCATCTAGGAGTTCTTTTCCAAGGTTTAAGAGCTCGGAGGTTACTAATTTTAAAAATATAGGCTCATAATTTTGAGGTTGAGAAACATATCTCAACATTTTTTTATCAGAAATATCATCAAAAATTGCACCATCTGAATTTTTTAAGTTTTCAGAATTATTTATGGTTTCGAGGAGTTTTTGAATAAGTTCTTGATCAAATAAACCATTTACCTTAACAAAGCCATCTCTTTTGAAACTATCTTTAATATCTTTAAGATTCATATTATTTATAGTACCTCAAAGTTTTTTCAAGTGCATCTAAGACAGGCATTGCAATATCTAAAGATGGATAATTTACAGGAAAAAGCATTAATTGTGGTTGAATTAATTCAGCATTGGGATAATGAGATTTATCAAATTCTAATGAGTCATATAATGGAGGATTATGATACTTATACTCTCCCTCTGATACCATTGGTTCATTGTATGTAAGAGCCCAACAACCATAAATACTTTCTCCACCATTTTCCATAAATTTCTTTCTAAATTGTTGCCAGCTAACATCTTCATGGGTGAATCTTGATGCAAAAGTCCAATATGTATTTCTTGAGCCATCAATTTTCTTTTGAGGTATCATGAACTCATAATCCAAAACAACATCTCTCATTGCCAATCCAATAGATTCTCTTGTATCAACAAAGTAATCATATTTCTCAGTTTGAGCTAATCCAATAGCAGCCGCAACTTCAGGCATTCTATAATTGTATGCAAATGAGTCATGTCTTTTATATGATGGATCTTGAAGCTCTTCTTTTGCAATTAGCTTAACTTTACCTGACTCAGCAGTCATAGCGTGATAACCAAGACTAGCAAATTTCCTACACTTTTTTGCTAATTCTGGGTCATTTGTTGTGATAATTCCTCCGTCTCCGGTTGCAATATGTTTACTGTTTTCAGTACTGTAGCTCGTAATATGAGCAAAATCTGATATTGGTTTATCTTGATAAGTTGCTCCATGTGCCTCAGCAGCGTCATTAATTACAAACAAATTATGTTTGTCGGCTAATTCCATAATAGGATCAAGATCACAAGATAATCCATATACTGAAACTGGCATTATAGCTTTAGTTTTAGAAGTTATTTTTTTTTCTATCTCTTTTGGACAAATATTAAATGTTTCTGGATCCACATCAGCAAAAACTGGTATTGCATTTGCTGCAACAGTAACATCAAAATTACTAATTACAGTAACGGGAGGAATTATTACTTCGTCTCCATATCCTACTCCCAATGCATGAAGTGCTGCGTGAAGTGTGCTAGTGCCAGAATTAAATGTAACTGCATATTTAGCCCCGCACTTTTTTGCGAATTCTTTTTCAAATAAACTATTATAATTTCCTGATGTAGAAGAACCCTCGCCCGAGGCAATTACATCAGTAACATATTTAAGTTCATTTCCAGTGAATCTCCATTGATTATTCATTTTTTAAAGATTATATAGATTTATTGTTGTATTTTACTTTAAAAATAATCAACTAGTCTATTTCAATAAAACTTATAGACTTGATTATTTCTTCATGCGTTCTAATGACTCTTTTGTCGATAATGGCCTCTAAAAAATGCTCTAACGTATTTTTAAAAGCATGGTAGGGATCTGCAAAATCTATATCAAAAAAACCTTTTTCACCTACAATTGTAAGTTTGAGGGGTGATTGAAATCCTCCCATGCATACAATCTTTAATAATGCATCGTTTTCCATATTTGCACTTAAAACACTAACGGTGCCATGTTGATGAAAATGTTTTCTCTTTAGAGAGAAATTATTTTGAAAAATATTCATTAAACAATCTATTAAATGTATAGCATAGTTATTCCACGACCCTGGTGCAGAACCATATACATATTTTATATTTCCTATCTTTGAAAGATTCTTCTTTGCATTAATGACATTAGGATCATATGCTAAACTGCTAGAGGTAAAGATTTGTCCTTTAAATTTTTCTAAATTTAGAATTTCTGTAGCTTTTTCTGCAGAAATAGCAATTGGCTTATCAATGAATATATTTGTACCTGCTTCTATAAAAGGTTTCGCAATATCTAAGTGAGATTCATAATCGTCTCTTGCCAAAATTATTCCATCTACTTCTCCTATCATCTCTATTGGGTCATCAATTACATTAAGAATATTTGCAGCATGTGCAATTGTGTTGCTTATAACATGATCTTGCGTCCAGATATGTGTAACTCTAGCTCCACTAATTCTTTGATTATCAGAGTTATGATTGCTCAGGTATTCTGGAATAGATTTAAAAGGACATTTTTTCATCCCTTCACTATTATATCCATTAAAAATACTTGAATAAGAATAGGGATGTCCATTTCCATCTGTGTATCCAAGAATGCCAATCTTAATCATTTTCACCTAATTTATACCAATTTACAGGATTGATTAAAGACTCATCACAAGAAACTAAATCAATGGGAAATATGTCAGAGCTATTTATGATACTACTGTAAATCTCATCTAGATGGTCTTTGCTATCAACGCCAACAACAACTGAGTCAATTAGATTCTCATCAAAAACAAAATTCATACATGCATTTAAAGGCAATATATTATTATTCTCTAGCCATCTTCCCCATCTATCCCACATATCTTTCCATTTATAAAATTTACGTGGTCTTGAGCTATTGGACATTAATAACAAGCCTTGCAAAAAGATAGATCTAGCTTGTATTTGTATGCCCTTATCATTCAGTTTTTTCATCCATCCAGATGTTTTAAGCCTTCTATCAAATATATTATATGGGGATTGAATAATATCAAAATTGTCTATGTTCTTAATTTGATCAAGTTCTTCAGGACCATATATTGAAATGCCTATCTTTTTAATAAGATTATTATTTTTATATCTTTTTAAAACTTTATATATTGATTTAAAGCATTTCTCATTTGCTAGCTGTTTTGCATCATGAACTAAAACTGTGTCAAATTCATTCACTTTTAGGTTTATTAGTGAAGTTTCTAATTTATTTTCAATATAACTTTCTATATTATTTAGATTATCTGGAATTGATGGAATTTTAGTTGTTATTTTAAAATCATTAACACCAATTTGACCTAACACAAATTCACTATTTCCATAGGCTGATGCGGTGTCTACCATTCGTATACGATATTTTCTCGCTGTATTGAGAATATCTTTTATATTTTCTAATGAAGGCTTTCCTTGTTTATTTGCAATTCCATAATTTAAACCGAATTGAGCCGAACCTAATGAAATTTTTGAAATCATCTAAATAAGAACTTTTTTAATGGAGCTAATTACTTTAGATTGTTGATCATCAGTTAAACCATAAAAAATTGGAATGGATAAAGCATTATCTGCATAATTTTCAGAAACAGGGTATTGATTATCACAAAAACCAAGTTTCCTGTAATACGGATGAAGGTGAACTGGCAAGTAATGTAAATTTACCCCTATACCCATTTCAATTAATTCTGAATAAAT
>MDTD01008284.1_pt1 | contig 17628 bp, 9 predicted proteins | sample 811221 | NCBI WGS metagenome assembly MDTD01 (sample SAMN05326646, study PRJNA326480) | marine metagenome | isolation source: seawater | place: Pacific Ocean: South West | collected 2011 | reverse complement strand
TATCCTTTCTTTTTTAAACCGATACAAGACGGTATGGACAGACCTAAGTCTGAACTTGCTTATCGTGTTCCTGCGAGTAAGTTTACGCGTAAAAAAATTGTTGCAAACGAAAAGCAGGAAGACCTGGTTGGACTTGATACTACTATTGATTGGAAAAACACAGGTGACAATAGCTATGACGGTGAAAAGCTTAACTTATTAGTTCACGATGAAAGCGGTAAGTGGGAAAGACCAGATAATATATTAAACAACTGGCGAGTTACAAAAACTTGTTTAAGGTTAGGTGCTAGAGTTGTAGGCAAGTGTATGATGGGTAGTACATCTAACTCTTTGGATAAAGGTGGTAGTAATTTTAAAAAGCTATACTATGATTCAGACGTTACAAAAAGAAATCGTAATGGACAAACAAAGTCTGGTTTATATTCTTTTTTTATACCAATGGAATGGAACTATGAAGGATTTATTGATCAATACGGACAACCAGTATTTAATAACCCAGATAATGATGTATACGGACCCGATGGTGAACTAATAGATTACGGTATAATTGATCACTGGAATAACGAAGCTGAAGGTTTAAAAAATGATCAAGACGCATTAAACGAGTTTTACAGACAGTTTCCAAGAACTGAAGAGCATGCGTTTAGAGATGAAGCTAAAAACAGTATATTTAACTTAGTTAAAATATATGAACAAGTAGATTACAACGATGGTGTTGGTGCTCAAGGAAATATTAACGTTGGTAACTTTCAATGGTTAAATGGCGTAAAAGACACACAAGTAATATTTTATCCAGATCCAAAAGGTAGATTTAACATTAGTTGGTTTCCACCTACACATTTACAAAATAGAGTTGTAATTAAAAACGGTATAAAATATCCTGGTAACGAGCACATGGGGGCTTTTGGTTGTGATAGTTACGATATATCAGGAACTGTAGATGGTAGAGGTTCTAACGGTTCTTTACACGGGCTAACAAAGTTTAGTATGGAAGACGCGCCACCTAACCACATGTTTTTAGAATATATATCTAGACCACAAACAGCAGAGATATTTTTTGAAGATGTGTTAATGGCATTAATATTTTATGGTATGCCGTTGCTTGCAGAAAATAACAAACCTAGATTATTATATCATTTAAGACGTAGAGGCTACAGAGGTTACAGTATGAATAGGCCAGATAAAATTTGGAATAAACTTTCTGTAACAGAAAAAGAAATAGGTGGTATACCAAACTCTAGTGAAGATATAAAACAAGCTCATGCCGCTGCTATAGAAATGTATATACAACAGCATGTTGGTCATTTAGAAGATGGTGTTTATGGTAATATATATTTTAATAGAACTTTGAACGACTGGGCTAAATTTGATATAACCAAAAGAACAAAATTTGATGCTACTATAAGTAGTGGGCTTGCTATTATGGCTTGCAATAGACACTTATATAGACCAAACGTAAAAATAGAAAAACCTAAATTAAACATAAATATCGCTAAGTATAATAATTCAGGCGGTATTTCAAGAATAATAAAGAATTAATATGAGGCAATTTCCAAGTCAAGTAGTTAGTGATGCAGAAAAATTAAGCTATGAGTATGGGCTTAAGATAGCTAAGGCTATAGAGGGCGAGTGGTTTGATAAAGACAACTACTCAAATAGATATATTTATAATAGAAATAATTTTAGAAATTTAAGATTATATGCTAGAGGAGAACAACCAATAGAAAAATATAAAAATGAATTATCTATAAATGGTGACTTAAGCTATTTAAACTTAGACTGGAAACCTGTACCTATAATACCAAAGTTTGTAGATATAGTTGTTAATGGTATATCTGAAAGAGTTTATGATGTTAAGGTTTATTCTCAAGATCCTTTTGGTGTAAGTAAAAGAACTCAGTACATGAATAAAATCATGGAAGACATGAGGACTAGAGATTTAAAACTTTTTGTTAAAGATAATTTTGGTATGGATTTATTTAATAAAAGTCCAGATTTATTACCTGATTCTCAAGAAGAGTTAGATATTCACATGCAATTAAATTATAAACAGTCTGTTGAAATAGCTGAAGAACAAGCTATAAAAACTTTAATGGAAGGAAATAGATATGATCTTGTTTCAAAAAGATTTTATTATGACTTAGCTGTTTTAGGTATTGGAGCTGTTAAAACAACTTTTAATACTTCAGAAGGTGTTAAGATAGAATATGTAGATCCAGAAAATCTAGTATATTCACACACTGAATCACCTTACTTTGAAGATATATACTATTGTGGCGAAGTAAAAACTATACCTGTTAATGAACTTGTAAAACAATTTCCACATTTAGAAGAAAAAGATTTAAAAGAAATAACAGAATATAATAATAAAAATTACGGTAAGTATAACGAAAAACAATATAGAGAAGAAAGAGACGATAATAATAAAGTAAAAATATTATACTTTAATTATAAGTCTTACATGGGTGAAGTTTATAAAATAAAACAAACAGCAACTGGTGCTGATAAAGCTATAGCTAAAGACGATACGTTTAATCCTGGTAAAAGTGAAAATTTTACTATGGAAACTAGAAAAATAGAAGTTTTATATGAAGGCGCTTTGGTTTTAGGTACTAAAAAACTTTTAAGCTGGGGTATGGCTAAAAACATGATGAGGCCAAAAAGCGATTATAGTAAAGTTAAAATGAATTACGCTATATGTGCTCCTCGTATGTATGAAGGACGTATTGAATCACTTGTAAGTAGAATTACTGGTTTTGCTGATATGATACAGTTGACACATTTAAAACTACAACAAGTAATGTCACGTATGGTGCCAGATGGTGTTTATTTAGACGCAGATGGTTTAGCTGAAGTAGATTTAGGTAATGGTACTAGCTATAATCCACAAGAAGCTTTAAATATGTTTTTTCAAACTGGTAGTGTTATAGGTAGAAGTTTTACTAGTGAAGGTGATATGAATCCTGGTAAAGTACCTATACAAGAAATAACAAGCGGTAGTGGTGGTAACAAAATACAAGCTCTTGTAAATAACTATAATTATTATTTACAAATGATTAGAGATACTACAGGTTTAAACGAAGCTAGAGATGCTGCTAATCCAGATCCAAAAGCCTTAGTTGGCGTGCAAAAAATGGCAGCAGCTAATTCTAATACAGCTACTAGACATATATTAAAAGGTGGTTTATTTTTAACTCAAGAAACAGCAGAGCAATTATCATTAAGAATATCTGATATTATAGAGTACTCACCTACTAAAGAAGCTTTTATACAAAAAATAGGTAGCCATAGTGTTGCTACTTTGTTTGAAATGACACAACTACATTTATATGACTTTGGAATATTTATAGAATTAAGTCCAGATGATGAAGAAAAAGCAATATTAGAAAACAATATACAAGCTTCGTTATCACAGGGTGCTATTGATTTAGAAGATGCTATTGATTTAAGAGATATTAAAAATATAAAACTTGCAAATCAATTGTTAAAAATAAAAAGAAGAAAGAAAATAGCTCGTGATCAAAAAATACAACAAGAAAACATGCAAGCTCAAGCCCAGGCAAATGCACAAGCTCAACAAGTAGCTGCTCAAGCAGAAGTACAAAAACAACAAGCTTTATTACAAACACAAGTTCAACTAGAACAAGCTAAAAATAATCTTGAAATAAAGAAACTTTACGAAGAAGCTCAAATAAAGAAAATGTTAATGGAACAAGAGTTTCAGTATAACATGCAAATACAAGGTATTGAAAAAGAAAAGAAGTCTAAATCAATACAACAAAAAGAAGATCGTAAAGATAAAAGAACTAAAATACAAGCAACTCAACAAAGTCAGTTGATAGACCAAAGAAAAAACAATAAACCACCTAAAAACTTTGAGTCTGCAGGTAATGATATATTAGGTGGAGAGGCTATTGGTGATATGTCACAGTTTGGCCCAAGATAAAATTATTAACTATTATTATATTATATTATGGCAAAAAAGAAAAAACAAGAAGTAGCTGAAAAAGCTACTGAAGAAACAAAAGTAAACGAACCTAAAAATAAAGAAACAAAAGGTGATGTTACTAAAGTTCAAGAAAAAATGAAACAATCAGCCGAGGTTATAGATGACAACGTAACTAAAGTTGATTTAAGACAAAAACCAGAAGAAACTAATGAAACCAAAGAAGAGGTTACAGTTGATAACACTGACGACACAGGAGTTGTTGAAGTCACTAAAGATGCCGAGCCCGTACAAAAACAAGAAGAAGTACAGCCGGAAGCTGAAGCACAAGAAACGCCTGTTGTAGAAGAAGTAATAAAAGAAGAAGTAAAACAAGAAGTTGAAAAAGTAGAAGAAGCTGTTGTTGAAGCTATTGAAGAATCAGAAGCTACTGGTCAAGATTTACCTGAAAATATTCAAAAGCTTGTAAACTTTATGGAAGAAACAGGTGGTGATATTAACGACTATGTAAAATTAAACCAAGATTATTCTAGTATGGATAATCAAACTTTATTGCAAGAGTATTACAAACAAACTAAACCACATCTTTCAAATGATGAAATAGATTTTATTATGGAAGATACTTTTGCTTATGATGAAGAAGAAAATACAGAAAAAGAAATAAAAAGAAAAAAATTAGCTATGAAGGAGCAAGTTGCTTCTGCAAAGCAACACTTGGAAAGTGTAAAATCCAAATATTATGAAGACATCAAGGCTGGAAGTAAACTAACTGAAGAACAACAGAAAGCTGTAGATTTTTTCAACAGATACAACGAACAATCAGAGTCAAGCAAGAAAATGCAACAAATTTTTCAAGAAAAAACTGATAGTGTTTTAAACGACAAGTTCAAAGGTTTTGAATATAATGTTGGTGAAAAAACTTTTAGATTTAATGTTAAAGATGTTGACAAAGTTAAAACAACGCAAAGTGATATTAATAACTTTATTGGAAAGTTTCTTAATGAAGATAATAGTATGAACGATGCCGCGGGCTACCACAAAGGGCTTTTTACTGCTATGAATCCAGATCAAGTTGCTAGTCATTTTTATGAGCAAGGCAAGGCTGATGCGTTAAGAGAAAGCATTGCTAAATCAAAAAATGTTAGTATGGATCCAAGACAGTCTCACGAACCAAACGTGAATACTAGTGGATTTAAAGTAAGGGCACTTAGTGATGATACTCGTGATTTTAAGTTCAAAATTAAACCTAAAAATTAACAACAATTAAAAATTAAAAATTATGGCAATTAATCCTGGACCTAATTTGAATAGTGTGCCTGCTTCACAAAAGCAAGCGCTAAGCTCAAATTATTTCGATTTTACGTCTACAGCTGGACAAGGCTGGGCGCAACAATACCTGCCTGACTTAATGGAAAAAGAAGCTGAGGTTTTCGGACCTAGAACTATTTCAGGTTTCTTATCTCAAGTTGGAGCAGAAGAAGCGATGTCTGCTGATCAAGTTATTTGGTCTGAGCAAGGTCGTTTACATTTATCTTATGTAGGTAAAACAACTGGTACTACTACTGTCTTATTACAAGGTGATATTGACGAAGCTTTATTTGATACTGCTGGTATCTCATCTGCTACGGGTGGTGGTCACGGTGTTAGAGTTAACGATACTATTATTATAGCAAACTCTGTTGAGGTTGTTAAAGCTTTAGTTGTAAGTATCTCTACTGATACACTTACTGTTGCTCCTTACGGTAGTACTACTATTACTAACGCTACTGGAACAAACGCAGATAAAGACTGTAGAATATTAGTTTATGGTACTGAGTTTGGTAAAGGTAAAACTTACGGTAACGCTACTGCTGGTGAAACTGATGCAAGAACTGCTAACGAGCCAGACTTTAAGTCTTTCACTAACAAACCAATTATATTAAAAGATTACTACGAAGTATCAGGTTCTGATGCTGCTAGAATTGGTTGGGTTGAAGTTACTTCTGAAATGGGTGCTGCAGGTTACTTATGGTACTTAAAAGCAGAAGCTGACACAAGAGCTAGATTTACTGATTACTTAGAAATGGCAATGATTGAAGGTATTAGCGGGACTCCTGGTTCTTCTAACGCTGACGTTGAGATTAATGGTAATGGTAACGCTTTTGGTACTGAAGGTTTATTCGCTGCTATCGAGTCAAGAGGTAATATTACTTCTGGTGTTACTGGTGTTAACTCTGCTACTGACTTAGCTGAGTTCGATGCAATACTTGCTGAGTTTGACAAGCAAGGCGCTATTGAAGAAAATATGTTATTTGTTAACAGATCTACTTCTCTAGCAATGGACGATATGTTAGCTTCAATGAACTCTTACGGAGCTGGTGGTACTTCTTACGGAGTATTTAACAACTCTGAGGATATGGCACTTAACTTAGGTTTCTCTGGTTTCAGAAGAGGTTCTTATGACTTCTATAAGTCTGACTTCAGATACTTAAACGACAAAGCTACTAGAGGTGGTATTAATGATATTGCTGGTGCTAACGCAATCAGAGGTGTCGTAATTCCTGCTGGTACTTCAACTGTTTATGACCAAATGTTAGGTATGAACCTTAAGCGTCCTTTCTTACATGTAAGATTTAGAGCTTCACAAACTGATGACCGAAGAATGAAAACTTGGGTTACTGGTTCTGTAGGTGCTGCTACATCTTCTTTAGATGCGATGCAAATACACATGTTATCAGAAAGATGTTTAGTAGTACAAGGTGCTAACAACTTTATGTTAATGAAGTAAACTATTTATTAAAAGACCGGGGCTTCGGCCTCGGCCTTTTATTTTATTAATTTTATTATATATTATATTATGGCAAAAAAGAAAAAAGTAGAGGTTGAAGAACCTCAAACACAAAAAACTGTTATTACAGAAGAAAACTATAAAGATTATGTAAAAGATGTTTTAGTTGAAGATCAACCTAGTATTGAAAGACTAAAACCTAAAAATGAGTGGGAAATAAAAGATAGAGTTTATTATTTAAAAGGCAATAAAAAACCTGTTTCAAGGTCAATAAAAGCATCAGATATTTATTATTTTGACAAAGACAAAGGTTACGAAAGAGAATTAAAGTATTGTCAAAATCAAAAAACATCTTTTGTAGACGAAATGGTTGGTGATCAAAGATTATCACACATTATATTTAGAAACGGAGCGTTATTTGTTGCAAAAGAAAAAACTGTTTTACAAAAGCTTTTATCATTATATCACCCACATAAAGATACTTTGTATTACGAGTATAAACCAGCTAAATTAGCAGAAGAAGAAATAGATGTATTAAACATGCAGGTAGATGCGTTAACAGCTGCTAGAAATGTTGATATTGATATGGCAGAAGCTATTATGCGTGTAGAGGTTGGTTCTGAGGTATCTAAGCTGAGTTCTAAGGAACTTAGAAGAGATTTATTAGTATTTGCTCGTAATAACCCTAAACTATTCTTAGAGTTAGCAGATGATGAAAATGTAGCATTAAGAAACTTTGGTATAAAAGCTGTTGAAGCTGGTTACCTTAGATTATCAACTGACCAAAGAAACTTTTTATGGGGTAGTAATGGTAGAAAGTTAATGACTATACCATTTGATGAGCATCCATATACAGCTTTAGCTCATTGGTTTAAAACTGATGAAGGTATGGAAGTATATAAAAATATAGAAAAAAGATTTAACAACTAATCAAACTGTAGAGCGGTCGCCCTACGGGGCGATCGTAACTACAATAAAAATATTATGATAAACGTAGATAGAATATATCAAAGAGTATTAACTCTTGCAAATAAAGAACAAAGAGGATATATAACGCCTCAAGAATTTAACTTGCTTGCTAATCACGCACAAATGGATATATTTGAACAGTATTTCTACGATTTAAATCAATTTAGAAGAACTAGCGGTAATGATACTGTTCACGCTGATATGGTAGATATACTAGAAGAAAAAATAAGTGTATTTGAAGTAACTGCTGTTTTAAACTTAACTCTTCAAGCAAATGGTCCTACTGGTAATTTAAATACAATACAAAGATTTTATAGATTATCAAACGTTAGATCAGGTAATACCATAATAGAGAGTGTTAGTAGAAAAGACTTTAGAATGTTTCCAAATAGTCCATTAGCAGCGCCAACCGCTGATAGACCTATTTATATGGTTGACACAGTAAATAATACTATTCAAATAGCTGGTGATAATACTTTAACACAGGCAGATATAGACTACGTTCAATCTCCTAGACAAGTAAATTGGCCTTATGTTGTAGTTGGTGGTAAAGCGCTTTTTAACGCTAACGCTAACGATAGACAAGATTTTGATTTACATCCTTCAGAAGAAACAGAGTTAGTTATGAAAATATTATCATTAGCAGGGTTTACATTAAAAGATCCAGGTTTATATCAAGCGGCAGCAACCGAAGACGCAAAGAGTGTTCAACAAGAAAAACAATAATAAATGGCATTACTAAATCAAACGCAACAAGATTATTACGATGGCAATGATTTTGGTGGTTATCAATTTATATCACTAAACGATATTATAACTAACTTTACAATAGCTTACGTTGGTGAACATAAAATAATATCAAAGGCAAAAAGAACTGATATAGCTTTTCATGCTCAAAGAGCAATACAAGAATTATCATTTGATACTTTCAAATGTATCAAATCACAAGAAATTACATTACCACCATCAAACACTATGGTGCTTCCTCAAGACTATGTAAATTACACGAAGATATGTTGGGTAGACGACAACGGTATTGAACGTCCTTTATATCCAACTAAACACACTTCAAATCCAACTCCAATATTACAAAATGAGCAAGGTGATTATAACTTAACAGCAGTAGGAACACTGTCAAATTCTACTAATATTGTTGCGTTAGACAAAGAGTATAAAAACATTTTAGTAGGTATGCAAGTAGATGGTACTAATTTTAATAACAACCTAAATCCACTTCCTAACATACCTTTAGGTACTATTGTTGGAAGCGTTGTACACAATGCAGGTATAACAACTATAAGTTTAGTAGATTATCTTGGCGGTATCTTTCCTTCTATTGCTGATGTTAATGATATTGTTGACAGCGCAGGAGTTACACCTGATTTTAGTGGTGACGAAACTTTAACGTTTCGTATGTTTCCAGAGCCTTTTGCTAGTAACGGTGGTAACACAGCTATAAACGAAAACCTTGTTATAGAAACAGGAGATGGCGTTGTGTTAGATGGTGTTACTTATAGTATTAACGAAGATAAAATAACAGCTGCTTCAGCTAATGACGCTAGTCAAGTTTCTATAGGTATGTATGTTTCGCATAGCCATGCAACGCCTGGCACTAAAGTAGTAGCTGTAAATGGCACTATAATAACTGTTGATAATATTATGCTTGAAGACTCTACAGAAAGTACTTTTGGTTCTACTAATCAAATTACTTTTATTACAATACCTTCAGACTCTCAAACTTGGAATAATTACACTAACGATACTAAAAGTAGCACTGGTGATGCCAATGGTTACAACCATGATACTGATATATATGACTTAAACATCGGTAGAAGATATGGTGTTCACCCAGAGACTGCTCAAGGTAACGGTAGTTATTATATAGACGAGTTAAAAGGAAAAATACATTTTAGCTCCAATGTTGGGGGTAAAAATGTAATATTAAAATATATAAGCGATGGGCTTGGTACTAACGCTGAAATGATAGTACATAAGTTTGCGGAAGAAGCTATGTACAAATCTATAGCTTATGCAATATTGTCTACTAGAATAGATGGTCAAGCTTTAGTGCCTAGATTTAAAAGAGAAAAATTTGCAGCTATAAGAACTGCTAAAATAAGGTTATCAAATATTAAAACACACGAGTTAATTCAGGTTTTAAGAGGTAAGTCTAAATGGATAAAATAAAATAATATGCCAGAGATTAAAAACGTTTTCCGTCGAGGTATAATGAACAAAGATGATGATGAAAGATTAATACCTAACGGACAATATAGAGATGCAATGAATATAGAGGTTTCTACTTCTGAAGACTCGGACGTAGGTACTGCTCAAAATATTTTAGGTAACACTGAAGTTGGTATGAATAAAACAGGCTTTGGTAGTAACTTAAAGTGCGTTGCTAGTATTTCTGACGAAAAAAACGATGTGCTTTATTATTTTTTATATAGTGATAACACAGATTATATTTTAGAATATTCTAATGATGGCGTAGAGACTTTAGTTTTTGTAGATAAAAATAAAGACACGTTAAAGTTTCAACCAGACAATATAATAACTGGTGTAAACATAATAGACAATTTATTATTTTGGACAGACAATATAAATGAGCCAAAAAAAATAAACATAGACACTTGTAAAGAAGGTACTACTGGAACTGGAACACAAACTCAATTAGTAATAAACGGGCAGCAACAAGGTGATATTAAAGAAGAGCATATAACTGTTATAAAAAAGAAACCAAACAAAGCCCCTACAGTAGTTTTTTCTGAAACAGCTATAGAAGAAGTTTTGTTGTTTGAAGATTTAAATTTTTATGAAAAAATAATTGGAGATACAGTAGTGGATAATGCTGGTAATAATCCTGTATTAATAACAGACGCTCCAGTTTCACCTTATTCTGTTGGAGATATTTTATTTTTAAGCGAAGTTGGATTAACAGGTACTTTACCTCAAAACCATCAAGTTAAAGTTGAAGTAATTACTGTTACAACCGCAAATGTTGGTTATGAATATACTATGGAAATATTATCTACGCCACCATCTACATTTAACAATGTGTTTGGCGATAATATAACGAGAGATTTTAATTCTTTAAGAAAAAATGATTATACACCTATATTTGAAAAAGAATTTGTTAGATTTGCTTTAAGGTATAAGTACCAAGACGGGGAGTATTCTGCATTTTCACCTTTTACACAACCGGTGTTTTTAGCTGGTTCTTTTGGTTTTCATCCAACAAAAGATCCTTATAACTTAGGTATGGAAAACAGAGCTATAAATGTAAGGTTACAAGATTTAGTTCCAATGGATATACCTAAAGACGTTGTCCAAATAGATATATTATTTAAAAAAGAAAGATCTACTACTGTTTATTCCATAGACAGTATAAAACCTAACGACACACCTAATTATTGGTTTGAAAACTCTTATAACAACTCTACAATTTTAAGTACTGATTACGGATTTCTTAGTGGTGGTGCTTCAGATAATACTACTAATGAACATGAACAATTTTCTTATGATTACACTGGCGCTTACGAGATAACAACAGAAAATATATACGCCGCTTTACCAGCCAACCAAATACTTAGACCTTATGACAATATACCTAGAAAAGCATTAGCTCAAGAAATAACTGGTAATAGATTAGTTTATGGTAATTACTTACAAAATTATAATATAAGCAGCAAAGACGAACAAAGTTCAATTAATCCTGATGGAATTGTTACTCCTAGTATAGAAGTTGTAAAAGAAAATAGATCATTTGCAGACGACATAATTAGTTTTCCAAATTCTTTAGGTAAAAGATCTATAAAGTCTTTTAGAACATATTATTTAGGTGTAGTTTTTGGCGACAAATATGGTAGAGAAACACCTGTTTTTACAAGTAAAGATGCTTCTATATATATACCTTATGACAACGATGACACTGCGCTTGTAGACACAAACTCTGATAAATCTTTAAGATTAAAAGCTAGAACAAAATTTTTACCTAATAATAACACGCCTGATTGGGCCACATATCTCAAGTATTATATAAAACAAACAACTGGTGAGTATTACAACTTAGTATTAGATAGAGTTTATAAATCAAAAGAAGATGAGGCTTTTTGGCTTTCTTTTCCATCTTCAGATCGTAATAAAGTACAAGAAGGTGATTATTTTACTATAAAGAAACAAGTAGACATAGAAGTTTCTGTGCCACAGCAAAATAAAATAAAAATAATTGATATAAAAAATGAAGCACCAAATGGTATTAAAAACACTTTTGTTTCTTTAGGTAAAATAAACTCAGCTGATCATATATCACCTTCAGGTACTAACCAAGGGCTTACAACTGTATTTCCAGATTTATTAGCTAATGGTAACGGTAATGGACCTAAACCAGGTAGCAAAAATTTTACCGTTAGAAAATCGATAGCAACACAAAGCGGAATACCTATTTTAACTGGAGAAGATGCAGCTTTTACACCATCTGACAAAATAGCTGTTAGATTTGAAATAATAAATAATAGTATTATACAAAAATCAAGAAGATATTTAGTGTCTGCATATAGTGTAAACCCTTTAGCCGCGGCAAATCAATCTACATACGTAATTACACTTGAAGAAGCTATTTTAGAAAAAGACGGTTTTATATTAGACGGTAACGCTATTAATACTGCTCAAGAGATGACAATAGAGTTTTTTTTAGTAAAAGAAAGAGATGCTGCTGAGTTTGCTGGAAGGTTTTTTGTTAAAGTACTTTCAAACGCTATAACACAAAATTATTTAATTGGGTCTATAAGTGATCAATATATATATGAAGTAAAAGCGGTTGCAAAAGCTTGGTTTTTAGCTGATTTAGCAGGTACTTATTATTCTCAGCCTAGTAATCTTGCTAATGACTTTGTAGGTATATTAGGCCAAGGCCTTCTTGGTGCAAACGGAACGCTATCAACTTCTACGCCAACTACTACGTTAGCAGGTATCGCTGCTGCTACACCAGTTGGTAATGGCATTACAGATACTAGTGAGGAGTGGGAGTTGCAAGTGCAAGAACTTGACGATGGTGTTAATCCTGTAATCACAAATCAAAGAGGTTGGATTATAGATAGAACTCATTTTAGATGTCTTTCCCCTGCTGATGCTAACACGCCTTATAACGCCTCTGTGTCAGGAAGAATGACTTTTGGTAAATCTTTTGGTTTTAATGGTTATCAACCACCAGGTTTTGGTCAATCAATTTCCCCTAATTTTACTGGAGGTTCTGGTCCTAACACACAACATATAAATTCTTTTGAAGGTATAGTAACACCTGATCAGTCACCAGGTTCTAGTGCATATTCACCTGGTGGTGCAAGAAGATTGTTTTCTACTAGATGTAGATACTTTGATTCAAACAATACTCCAGCAACTGTTCTAGGTGAAGAACTAAAGTACCAAGCAAACGGATTACCTTGGGTTAATGGCCCTTATACGCCTGACCCTTCTGGTAATGGTGGTACATACATGCATTTATCTTATGTTTGCCCTGGTGTAGATCTACACGATGGTGATTTTAGTGATTTAGACCAAAGAATTATTAACGGTACTTTTAGCCCAGGTATTTCTAATACTAGCAACAACCCAATAGCAAGATTTTTTGAGTTTGGTTTAGACAGAATATATGCAACCGATATACTTGCTGAAGAAGGTTGTTTTATTAATTTATCATCTGGTAGTTTAGGTTCAAACTACTTAAGTAGTTCTCCTAGTTATGGAGCTCATACCGGTGAGTGGATAAGAAAAAATGTTACGCCAAATCCGCTAACTAATCAACCAGCGCTTCAACAAGAAGCGGCTTTTGATGTTGGTTTTGGTGTTGGTGGGCCTGCTGCTCAAGCTATAGAAAATAATTTATTAAGTTTTCAAAGATTCCAATTTGAAGGTGATGACGTTAATATTTACAATATACTAAGTTGTCATAAAATAAATGCGTATAATCACACTTCTTGGAACCCAGTACCTTTACATGATCCTACAGAAACTTCAGAAGGTGGTAGTACTGGTGCGCCTTTTTACGGTTATGATAGCGCGGCTTATATGACAAAATCAGCTGCTGATACTCAAGACGGTGCTCATCACTATAGTGTTGCAGGTAGATTAACTAAGTTTTTATCATTGTTGAGAGCATATAACGGTGATGGTTACTCTAATACAGTAGGTTTAGCAGATGATTTATTTGTTGGTGGTGACCCTGCAAATGGTCCAAACATGTCTACAAATATAGGTTATGCTTATGAAAAATTAAAACAAACTGTAGTTAACTTTGGTAAAGCAAATAATAGAAGAGTTGTTTATATACTTCAACTAGATGGAGATCCTGTTAATGGTACTATAAACCCAGAAGATACTTCTCCTGGTAATACAATTGGTTTAAATAGTAGTTTTACAAATATTAGATTTGTTGACGATGCTGAAGATTTAGATGAAAACACAATACCTACTTCTCCAGCTGTGTTTGAAACAGAAGCAAAAGAAGATGTTGATTTAAATATATATTTCGAAGCTAGTGATGTTATACCTTTAAACATAGAAGAAGACGCTAATAGTATTAACGGCCATATATTTGCGCCTGTTGGCTGTAAAGTTCAAACAGACGGTAATAGTGATAATGTGTTAGATATACAAAACGAAACATATCCAGAGTTTGATTTTTATCCAAGAGTAGTTGGTTGGGAAGGTAACGTTGTAGAAATAAATAATCCAGGTATAAGAGACTGGGGTGAGCCAAATACTATAGGTGATCAGTTAGGTACTTTTTTAAACAAACCTATTAGGTTTTATAGAAATGATTTAAGTTATACTACTGCAAAAATAATAGGTATAGAAGAAATAACTGATAATTACATAACTAAAATTAAAGTAGATACAAAAGTTTTTAATAAATATGTAGGTTTGTCTTGGTATAATTGTTTTAGTTTTGGTAACGGTGTTGAGTCTAATAGAATTAGAGATGATTTTAACGAAAGTTTTATATTAAATGGTGTTAAAGCATCTACAGTTTTAGAAGAGCAATACGCAGAAGATAGAAGAAAATATGGTTTAATATATTCTGGTTTATACAACTCTACTAGTGGTGTTAACAATTTAAATCAATTTATACAAGCAGAAAAAATTACTAAAGACATAAACCCAACTTTTGGTAGTATTCAAAAACTTTATTCAAGAACTAAAGACTTGGTTACTCTATGTGAAGATAAAATACTACAAATATTTGTTGATAGAGATTTATTATTTAATGCTGATGGTAACACAAACTTATTAGCAAGTAATAGATTTTTAGGAACTGTTCAACCTTTTAGAGGTAAATTTGGTATATCAAAAAATCCTGAGTCTTTTGCCGCAGAGTCATTTAGAGCTTATTTTACGGATAAACAAAGAGGAGCTGTTCTTAGGCTTTCTTTAGATGGTTTAACACCAATATCCGAAGCTGGTATGAGTGATTGGTTTAGAGATAATCTACCTCAATACAACACACTGTATGGTAGTTATGATTCTTATAATGGTGATTATAATGTGTCAATGTTTAATAATATAGTGTTAGATGGAGGAAATAACAATGACAACGGTAACATTAATTATGATGATGATAATGATGGTGTTGAATCAACGCCAGACGTTATAGATGAAAATTTAACAGGTTATACCGTTACTTATAATGAAAAATCAAAAGGTTGGGTTAGTTTTAAATCTTATATGCCTGAAAACGCTGTAAGTTCTGTAAAGCAATATTATACATTTAAAGATGGTTTTATATATAAACATCATACTAATGAAGATAGAAATACTTTTTATAATGTGTTTGGCGAGTCTTCAATAACACCTGTTTTAAACTCAAACCCTGAACTAGTTAAAAACTTTAACGCTATAAACTACGAAGGATCACAAGCTAAAATAGATGCTTTAGGTGATACTATTATAAACGAGCCACTTTTAAGCAATATAGGTGGTTATAGTGGTGAAACTTATAACGACAATGAATATTACAATATTCAACAAAAGAAAGGTTGGTATGTATTTGATGTACGTACAAACAAACAAGAAGGTAAAATAAACGAGTTTATTGAAAAAGAAGGTAAATGGTTTAATTATATAAAAGGTAAGGAGCTACACGTAGACTCAGGCGCTTTTAACTTTCAAGGATTAGGAACAATAATAGAAGCAGAAATAATTTAATATGTCATATCATACAACGTCAAGCGTAAATACACCTACATACATTGCTAGTCAAGAACGAAAAAGTGGTAAAAATATAATACAAGAATTTATTTTTAATAAAACAAGTTTAACAGCTAAAGCACAAAGTATTTTATTAAATGTTAAAGGAAGTAAAGATGCTACTTTTAGTTTAACTATAACTAGAACATCTGATAATCGTAATTATAATTTTGAAACAAACGGGTTTGAAGCTGCAATAACAGCTAAGTCTAGAGCTAAAAATTTAACTATGGGTTCATATAGTTACGAAATACCAGCTAGTAGTGGTGATACTTATGTTTTTAATATACATGCTGATGCTCATAATAACACATTTTTTGCTGATGATAAGCTTTACAAAAAGCTAACTATTACACAACAACCAGACACTTCTATTAGGTTTTTTGCAGTTGGTACAGGTATAACAAATACTTCACTTGGTACTTTAACTAAAGATAACAAAACTAAATCTAATAAAGATTTTAGTGAAGGTTTAAATTTAAAAGACAAACAAATAACAGTAACTTCTGGTATTACAGATTTTGGTTATTTTATAAAAAACGCATCAACACGTGATCCAAGTATAGGCAAGTGGGGAGCTAAAAGTTTGTTTTTTGAAACTACTGAAAACGTTGTAAGTAATGCAGCTGGAGATGGCGCTAGTGGTAACGTTATTACTGTTGCTGATACAACTAACTTAGTAGTTGGTATGGAATTAAAATACCACAAAACAACAACAGAACCTGCTAGCTCAACTACAATAAGAGATATAGATTTTAATACTAAAACTATTACTTTTTCAACTAACTCACCTTTTGAGCATGGTGCTACTATGACGTTTAGAGCTTACGGTCCTGGTTTAATATTTAGCTCTTGTGGTGTTAATGTTTTTGCTAAAGATACTTTGCTTAAACTAGAGCCAATTGAAACTACTATTAGAACAGCTTCTACAAGTACTATTTCAGCAGGTGGTACTATAAATGTAAATGGTATGACAGGTATAGGTGTTGGTGCTAAAGTTAGAATAAGAGGTTTAAATAAAAGTATAAATACAAGCGAAACTACAATAGCTTCTGTAGATAACACAGATGGCTTAACTCAAGGTGCAATTACAATAGCAAATGCAGATTTAGTAGGTACTTCAGCTAGACCAATACAAGTAAACACAACAGTTTATATTGATAATTGTAGTAACAAAATTTTTATATCAGGTTTTATTGGTGTTATTAGTTTTGCACCAACACAAAAAGATATATTTTTAGATATGGATAGATTATTAACAAAAGGAACAGGATCATAATATGATATTAGTAAGACTTCAAGGCGATTTAACCGAGGTTAATGATTCATTAAAACTAGGTGATATGGCTTATTATGTAAAGACATCGTTGTTAAATGGTTTTACAGCCTCTTTTCAATTAGGACAAAACACAACACCTCAAATAATAGGTACTATTGTTGGTATAGAGTATGACGATGCTACTGATGAAACTACTATAGAGTGTGAAGAAAGCTTTGTTAACGGCACAACTCCTGGTGAAGATGATTTTTTAATGTTTGCTAAAGCTAGTGAAATAAACTTATCAGGTTTAGTTGGCTACTACAGCCAAGTTGAATTAAGAAATAACTCTAGAGAAAAAGCAGAGATATATTCTGTAGGTGCTGAAGTAACAGCTAGTAGTAAATAATTACTAAAAACTGTAATAATAAATAAAACAATATA
>MDTD01184851.1_pt1 | contig 17630 bp, 20 predicted proteins | sample 811221 | NCBI WGS metagenome assembly MDTD01 (sample SAMN05326646, study PRJNA326480) | marine metagenome | isolation source: seawater | place: Pacific Ocean: South West | collected 2011 | reverse complement strand
AAATAATATAAATAATATAAAAATCATAGATGTAAATTTAAAATTTAAAAATCCTTTTAAAGTAAATTTTAAATCATCATCTAATTTTGTATTAAACTCCTTGAATTTAGCTCATCATCTATCCCTAAAAAAAAACGTAAAAGGTCTAATAAATTGTTCGATCGATAAAAAACTGTTAAAAAAAAGAAATATCGGTGTAACAGAATTTTTAGCTTCAAAATGTAAAATCAAGGACAATTCTGAAGTGATGCTAATACGAAATAAAAATTTGTCTGTAAGCCCAATTACTACTCACATTGATATTAAAGAAATTCAAAAAAAACTAAAAAGTAGTTTAATAGTAAAAAAAATCAAAATTATTGATTTTTGGTATAGCAAAAAATTTAGTAAAAAACCAAAAATAGCTATATTAGGTCTTAATCCACATAATGCAGAACTTAGAAAAAATTCTGAGGAAAAAAAAATAATTTATCCAGCAATTTTGAAACTTAAGAAATTAAAAATAAAAGTTGATGGTCCTTTTGTTTCTGACACATTGTTTATTACTAACTATAAAAATTATGATGTAATAATTGGCATGTACCACGATCAGGTTCTTACACCTTTTAAAACTCTATTTAAATTTGATGCAATAAATGTTACTTTGGGATTAAGATATTTAAGAGTGTCACCAGACCACGGCACTGCTACTAATTTAATTGGAAAAAATTTAGCAAATGAAGATAGTTTATACAACTGTATAAAATTTATCGATAAATTTGGAGAATGATATTTGCAAAAAAATCTTTAGGGCAGAATTTTTTAAAAGATAGAAATATTTTAAAAAAAATAACTGATCTTATAGATATTAAAAATAGAAATATTATTGAAATAGGTCCTGGAGAAGGATCTCTTACTGAGGAAATATTAAATAAAAAACCAAAATCTTTAGTAATTATTGAAAAAGATAACCATTTAGCTGCAAATTTAAAAAAGAAATATTTAAAAAATAAAATTATAAAAGTTTATAATGATGACATACTAAAAGTTAATGTTGAGAAAGTTATAAAAAAAAATTCACTGATAATGGGTAATTTACCTTACAATATTTCATCTCAAATATTAGTTAAATTTCTTAAGTTTCGAATTTGGCTTCCAAATTTCACTGATCTTGTGTTTATGTTTCAAAAAGAATTAGGTGAAAAAATTATAAGTAAGTTTCCTTCATCTAATTATGGAAGAATATCTATTTTAACAAACTACAGGCTTAAAATTAAAAATAAATTTTATGTTTCACCTAATAGTTTTTTCCCAAAACCAAAAGTTACATCTATGGTAATTCATTTAAAGCCAATTAAAAATCCTATTACTATTAAAGATATTAGTAATCTTGAAAAAGTAACAAATATTCTTTTTTCTAATAAAAGAAAAATGATAAATAAAAATATTCAAAAATTAATCAAAAAAGATAAATCAAAAAAAATCTCATTTTTGGATTTAAAGTTGAGGCCGTCTGAGATCGATCCAGATACTTATTACAAAATTACGCAATTATATGAGAGCTAATAGATTTTTTTTTTTACTTGATTGAATTATATTTTCTATAATTTTAAAACAAACGTCTAGGTTTTTGTTTATAACAATATAGTCATAATCAACCCAATGTTTGACATCATTGTCGAATGCTTTAAATCTTTTTTCAACTTCTTCTGGTGTATTTTGATTTCTTGTGATTAGTCTTTTTTTTAATTCTTCTTTATTATTAGTAATTAAAAAAATCTTAATTAGTTTCAAATTTTTAAATTTTGATAATTGTTTTGTACCTTGCCAATCAATATCAAAAATAATATCATTTTTTTTTATCAGATTATTCACACTTTCTTTTAATGTCCCATAATAGTTTCCAAATATTTCAGCATATTCATAGAAATCATTCTTTTTAATCAAATCTTTAAATTGATTAATTGTAACAAAATTATAATCTACCCCGTCTACCTCATTTGACCTGGGTTTTCTTGTGGTGTGAGAAACTGAAATTTTAAATGATTGGTATTTTTGTTGGATTTTTTTTGTAATTGTCGTTTTACCTACGCCAGAAGGAGAGGATAAAACCACCATGATATTTTCTTCATATGGTTTCATCTTAAATGTTTCTTAATATTAACTACTTTTACTCTCAATAAATTTAATCGCATCTCCTACGGTCAGGATTTTTTCAGCCTCACTATCTGAAATTTCTGATCCGAACTCTTCCTCGAATGCCATAACTAATTCTACTGTATCTAAACTATCTGCACCTAGATCATCTATAAAACTTGCCTCTTCGGTTACTTTTTCCTCTTCTATACCTAAATGATCTGCGACTATTTTTTTTATTTTGTTTTTTACTTCGTCTGACATGAATTCCTTTCGTGTTTTATAATTCTTATTAGATTATTAGGTAGAATTGTCAAGACATATACATTCCACCATTAACATGAATTGTTTCACCATTGATATAATTCGCCATATCAGATGCTAAAAAAGCTACAGAATTTGAAACATCCTCTCCTGACCCTAGACGACCTGATGGAATTTTACTTACAAGATTATTCTTAATCTCCTCATTAATTTTATCAGTCATTTCAGTTTTTATAAACCCGGGAGAAACACAATTTATATTAATATTTTTTTTTGCATATTCCACTGCGAGTGTTTTAGAGAAAGCTACTATTCCAGCTTTAGAAGCAGAATAATTAGCCTGACCTAAATTTCCCGTATGTCCCACAATAGAAGTGATATTTATTATTTTTCCAAATTTTTTCTTAAGCATTTTTTTTATTGCAAATTTACACATTAAAAAAGTTGAAGTAAGGTTTATATCTAAAACTTTTTTCCAATTTTCCTCGGTTAGTCTTATAGATAAGTTGTCTAAAGTGATTCCAGCATTATTAACCAAAATTTCTAGGCCTCCTAAATCTTTATCTATTTCATTTATAAATTCTTCAATTTTATCATGTTCATTAAGTTTAAACTTTTTTGTAATTATTTTAGGATATTTATTTTTTAGTTTGTTAAGCTTATCTTCATTTGTTCCAGTGGCTATGATATTTGACTCGAAATTATAAAATTTTTCAACAAGAGAATTACCTATGCCTCCAGTAGCACCAGTTATAAGAATTTTTTTATTTTTTAAATTCATTAATAAGATTTTTAATATCAGTAATTGAATTAATTGAAAAGGAATTTACATCTTTTAAAGTTCTTTTTACCATGCCAATTAAAGCTTTGCCTGGTCCGATTTCTACAAAATTATTAACACCATTTTTTGACATATAAATTAAGCTTTCGCGCCACCTTACAGTGGAGTTAATTTGTTTTACAAGTAAGTCTTTAATTTTCTCTGGATTTTGTTCTGCCATAGCAGTTACATTTGAAATTATCTCAACCTCTGGTGCAATGAATTTGGTGTCGTGAATTTTTTTTTTCCATATTATCTGCAGCTGGTTTCATTAAAGAACAATGAAAAGGAGCGCTTACTTTTAGAGGAATTGTTTTTATTTTTTTTTCTTTTAAAATATTTTGTAATTTTTCGATACACTCTTTATCACCACTCACAATGACTTGTCCATCTGCATTATCATTCGCAACTTCACAAATGCTATTTCTTTTTTCTAAAGAATTTATTAAGCTATTTATTTCTGATATATTTGATCCCAATATTGCTATCATTTTTCCTTCTCCAAGAGGAACTGCAGCTTGCATAGATTTTCCTCTCTCATTTAATAAATACAAAGCGTCTTCAAAATTCAAAGCTCCAGAGCAAACCAGAGCACTGTACTCTCCTAATGAGTGTCCTGCATAAAATTTAAAATTTGAATTAAAATTAAATTCTTCTTTCAAAACTGTAAAAATCGAGTAACTTACAGTCAAAATAGCAGGTTGTGTATTTTCGGTTAATTGTAACTGATCTTCTGGACCTTCTAATATTATTTTGGAAAGTGAAAATTTTAATTTTTCATCTGCTTGGTGAAATATTTTCTTAACAATATCAAAATTATTATAGAATTCATTTCCCATACCTACCATTTGTGAACCTTGTCCTGGAAACAATAAAGTCTTCATTTTATCAATTTAATTAATAATAATTAGTATTGCTATAATTATTCATTATAGTATAACCCACAATTTATAAATAAATATTTAAACTTAATTAACAATTTAGAATATGGCTTATTACGAGAATACTATTGTTGCTAAACAAGATTTAGCTGAAAAAGAATTAAAAGTTTTACGAGAAAAGTATAACGAAGTGATTAATAATTCCTCTGGGAAAGTAATAAAAATTGAAGAGTGGGGACTACTTAATTTAGCAAATAAAATTAAAAATTATAAAAAAGGTTTTTTTATCCACTATAAATTTGAAGGAGATAGAAACACTTTAAAAGAAATTCAGAAAAAAATAAAAGTTGATAGTACAATTATCAGATATTTAACAGTTAAATATAAGAAATTAGATACTCAAAAAGAGTTCTTTAAAAAAGAAAAGTAACGGATGAAAAGAAAAAATAAAAAATTTCAAAAAAGAGGTTCTTCCTCTTTAAATAAACTTAGTTTATTCCAAAAAACAGACGGTAAATTTTCTAAAAGATGCCCACTTTCAATAAAAAACGCTCCAATAGTTGATTACAAAAACATCAGTTTGTTAAAAAAATATATTACCGATAATGGAAAAATTATTTCCTCTAAAATTACTTCAGTGTCATTTAACAAACAAAAAAAACTTACTCGAGAAATTAAAAAAGCAAAAATATTAGGACTTCTTTAAAATGGAAATAATCTTATTGGAAAACATTCTTAATCTAGGAAACATTGGAGATAAGGTAAAAGTAAAAAATGGTTACGGCAGAAATTTTTTATTAAGGCAAGGAAAAGCTTTAAGATTTAATAAAGAAAATCAAGATTTCGTTAATAAAAAAAAAGACGAATTAAATAAAAAAAACGCAGAAATTAAAAATAGGTTTAGAGAAATTTCTAAATTAGTAAATAATAAGACATTTACATTTAATAAAGAGAGTAAAGAAAACGGGGAGCTTTATGGATCAATTAAACCTAAAGAGATCACTAATGAGATAAGAGATAAAGTAAAAGCAGAGGTGAGCCCTTCTCAAATTATCTTGAAAGAAGAATTAAACAAAATTGGTAAATTTAAAGTAGATATTAATTTTCATTCTGATGTAAAAGCAACCATCTCAATCAAAATAGATAAAATACAGTCAAAATAACTTTTCCACAGACATAAAAAAAAAGTGCGTAACTTTTTTCTTTAACTGACTTTTTAATAATTTATGATTTAATTTGTGAAAGAAATCAAATCTATAAAAAGCCAGATTGAAGATAAACAACCATCAAATATAGAAGCCGAGCAAGCTTTGTTGGGTTCTATTTTGGTAAATAACGATATTATTGATGAAGTTTCTACCATTATAAAATCATCAATCTTTTATGATCCTGCGCATATAAAGATTTATGAAGTCATAGAAAATTTGAATAATAAAGGAATGGTAGCTAATCCAATTACATTAAAAAATTTTTTTGAAAAAGATAATATGCTTGAAGAGGTAGGTGGAACCGAGTATCTTGTAAAACTTACAAGATTTTCTGGATCTGCTAAACAGGCTCTTGATTATGCCAAAGTAATTCATGAAATGTATTTAAGGAGAGAATTAATACTAATTTCTGATAAATTATCTAGTAATACTTTAAATGCAAATACCCAAGAACAAAATGCAGAAATCATAATAGAGGATACTGAGCGTTCTCTATTTGATTTAGCTGAAAGAGGAAGTTTTTCTCAATCTTTTTTAAAATTTAATCAAGCTTTAGATCAAACAATCGAAATGGCAACTTTGGCAATGCAAAATGATCAAGGACTTGTAGGTGTCCCTACAGGTTTAACAGATTTAGATGAAAAACTTGGAGGTTTACATAAATCAGATTTAATTATTTTAGCTGGAAGACCTTCTATGGGTAAAACTGCTTTAGCTACTAACATTGCTTACTCTGCTGCTCAAAATGTTTTAAGAAAACAAGAAAAAAGCTCTGTAGCTTTTTTTTCTTTAGAGATGTCTTCAGAACAACTATCTACGAGAATATTATCTGAACAAGCTAAAATAAAATCTGACGATATTAGACGTGGCAAGGTTTCAGAAGAAGAAATTAATAGATATATAGAAACATCAAGAAATATTTACAATCTTCCTTTATACATTGATGAAACGCCTGCTATAACTATTGCAACTTTATGTAACAGAGCTAGAAGAATAAAAAGATTATTTGGTTTAAGTTTAATTGTTGTAGATTATATTCAATTAATGAGATCAAGCTCTAATAGAAATGATGGTAGAGTTCAAGAAATCTCAGAAATTACGCAAGGTTTAAAAGCTCTTGCAAAAGAGTTATCGGTACCAGTTTTAGCTTTATCACAACTTTCAAGAGCTGTTGAACAAAGAGACGATAAACTGCCTCAGTTAGCTGATTTAAGAGAGTCTGGATCTATAGAACAAGATGCTGATGTAGTGATGTTTGTTTATAGAGAGGCATATTATCTTGAACGAAAACAGCCTAAATTAGGCTCTATTGAGCATGCTGAGTGGCAATCTAAAATGAATGATGTGAATGGCCTCGCGGACATTATTATAGGCAAACAAAGGCACGGGCCAACAGGCACTATTAAAGTTGAGTTTGAAGGAATTTATACAAAATTCAAAGATTTAAGTAATAATTAGATCTAAATTTTTCTTTAGTTATTAAATAATTCAGATATATCTGAGTTATCTTAATGTTTTCTTATATTTATAAAAAAATAGTAATAGATTTTTCAAAGATAACTTTTTTATTTCTTTTAATAATAATTTGTTTTTCTCTTTATAATGCTAAAAATTTTAATTTAGATGCCTCTTCTGATGCTTTGTTGTTAGAAGGAGATAAAGACTTGAAGTATTTACGAGAAGTAAATGATAGATATGGAGCAAAGGATTTTTTAGTTCTTACTTATACACCAGTTACAAGCTTTACTGAAAAAGAAACAATATTAAATCTGCAATTATTAAAATCAAAAATTGAAAAATTAACTTGGGTAGATAGTATAATAACCATCATTGATGTCCCTCTTCTAAAAAGTACTGATGAAGGGTTGATGGAAAGATTAAAAAATTACAAAACTTTAGCTTATCCAGAGATTGATAAAAAAAGAGGTTTTGATGAAATTGTAAATAGCCCGCTGTATAAAAACTACGTGATCAGTGAAGATGGAAAAACATCAGGTGTAGTAATATATTTAAAAAAAGACAAAAGATTAGCGGAGTACATAAAAATCAAAGATAAATATTTTGATCAATTATCAAAATCCGGTTTAACAAAAGAAGAGAGAATTAGTTACAAAAAATTTTTAAAAGAATACGAGGACTACAAAAACCTTTTCAATAAAAGAAATAGTCAAAATATTAAAGAAATTAGAGATGTAATAAATAAATACGGAGAAAATGCAAAAATTCATCTTGGGGGTATACCAATGATCGCAGATGATATGATGAGTTTTATTAAAAAAGATATCATAGTTTTCGGTTTAGGTGTTTTTGTTTTTATAATTTTAACTTTATGGTTTATTTTTAGAGATTTTAAATGGGTGATCCTACCTTTATTAGGTTGTGCAACTTCTGTTATAATTATGATTGGTTTATTGGGATTAACTGGATGGAAAGTTACTGTTATCTCATCAAATTTTATTGCCTTGATGCTTATTTTGAATATGGCAATGAATATACATTTAACTGTTAGATATCTTCAAATAAAAAAAGAATTTCCAGATTACACAAAAGAAAAAGCTATTTTACAGTCTAGTAAAAAAATGATGATGCCTATTCTTTATACAGTTTTAACCACTATTTGTGCTTTTCTCTCTTTAATTTTTAGCGGCATTAAACCAATAATTGATTTTGGATGGATGATGACTTTAGGATTATTGGTTTCAATTATAGTAACTTTTTTATTATTGCCATCTTTATTAAACATTTTTTCCCTTGAAAAAGAAATTAAAATTAAAGATACGGAAAAATCAATAATTACATCTTTTTTTGCAAATGTAGCAAAAAAAAGTAGAATAACACTTTTTGGCTCAACTATAATTATAATAATTTTAAGCACTGTTGGAATTTTTAAATTAGAGGTGGAAAATAGTTTCATCAATTACTTTGATAAAGAAACTGAAATTTACAAAGGAATGAAAAAAATTGATGATAACCTTGGTGGAACTACTCCACTCAATGTTGTTATAAAATTCCCAGATACAAATGGAAATAACTCAAACGACGATGAATTTTCAGAATGGGAAGAGGAGACTAAAGCCAATGAGGACAAATCTAAATATTGGTTTACTCGGGATAAGATGGATAAAATTCTAAAAGTTCATGATTATTTAGATTCTCTCCCACAAATAGGAAAAGTTTTATCATTTGGATCAATATTAAGGGTAGCTGAAGATTTAAATGGTAAAGAATTACAAAGTTTAGAAATAGCTGTTTTATATAGTAAAATACCAGAAGAGATAAAAAAAGAGATCATTTCACCATATATATCTGTTGAAAATAATGAAGCTCGAATTACGCTTAGAATAAAAGACTCTCTTGAAGATTTAAGAAGAAACGACTTAATAAAAAAAATTAATGACGATTTAAATTTAAAACTTGGATTTGAAAAGGATGAATATAAATTAACAGGTGTGCTTATATTATTCAATAATTTGTTACAAAGTCTCTTTAAATCCCAAATTTTAACTCTAGGTATTGTATTAATTGGAATTTTTATAATGTTTTTTATATTGTTCAGAAATATAACTTTATCATTAATTGGCATAGTGCCAAATTTTCTAGCTGCTTTTTTTATTCTTGGGATAATTGGTTTAATGAATATTCCTTTAGATATGATGACGATTACAATTGCAGCTATTACAATTGGAATAGCTGTTGATAATAGTATTCATTATATTTACAGATTCAGAGAGGAATTTTATAAATATAAAAATTATGAAAAAACACTTGAAAGGTGTCATAATACAGTCGGGGTAGCAATTTTGAATACCTCTATCACAATTGTATTTGGTTTTTCAATACTAATACTTTCAAATTTTATCCCTACAATATATTTTGGTATTTTTACTGGTATAGCAATGTTATTAGCTATGATTTCTGTTCTAACTTTGCTCCCAAAATTATTAATCATTTACAAACCTTTTGGTAGTGATATTCAAAAAATCTAATGATAAATAATCTTATTGATTTTTTAATATCAGGTATAAATATTTTTGATGCAGTTGTTTTTGCTATTTTATTATACTCTGTAATTCAATGTTTTTTAAAAGGTTTCACTTTAAGTTTAATTTCTTTTATGAAATGGATCTTCTCTACAATCGTTACAATTATCTTAGTGCCAAAATTTCAACCAACTGTAAGTGAGTACATAGAATCAGATTTTATAAATAGTATTGGAATAGGATTAATAATTTTTATTTTAACTCTTTTTATTACTATCTTAATAGGGAAAGCACTAAGTAAAACAGTGACTTGGACAGGTGTAGGTTCAATAGATAAGACTTTTGGCCTTTTTTTTGGATTTTTTAAAGGTTACGTAATATCAGTGTGTATATTTTCTATATTAAATTGGTTTTATCCATATTCAAATTGGGGTATATCAGTTGAGAAAGCATTCTCGTTTAATTTGATAAATAAAGGTAGCGAATTGTTAATAAATGAATTTCCTTCAAATGAAGACTTCATTGATACAAAAGAAAAAATTGAAAAAATATAGCTCAGATAAATTAAGAGAAGAATGTGGGATATTTGGAATTTCAAATTATACTGACGCATCTGCATTAGTGGCTTTAGGACTACATGCTTTGCAACATCGTGGCCAAGAGGGTTGTGGTATAGTATCTTTTGACGGTAAAAATTTTCACTCTGAAAAAAGACAAGGATTAGTTGGTGATCATTTTACGAACTCAGATGTTTTAAAAAAGCTTCCGGGTTCATTTGCTATAGGACATAATCGTTATTCAACTACTGGTGAAACATCATTAAGAAATATTCAACCTTTTTTTGCAGATTTGCACATGGGCGGTCTAAGTATTGCTCATAATGGTAATTTAACCAATGCTCTTCTTTTGAGAGAGAATTTAGTAAAAGATGGAGCAATTTTTAGGACCACAAGTGATACAGAGACGATTGTTCAATTAATAGCTAAGTCAAAAAGAGAGAAATTTTTGGACAAATTAATAGACGCCCTTTTTCAGATACAAGGTGGATATTCTTTAATTTTAATGACAAATAAAAAACTTGTGGGAGTAAGAGATCCTTATGGAATTAGACCATTAATATTGGGTAAGTTAAAAGACTCTTATATATTTGCATCAGAAACTTGTGCATTAGACATTATCGGGGCTAAATTTATGAGAGAAGTAGATAACGGGGAAATTGTGACAATAGAAAATAATCAAGTTAAAAGTATAAAACCATTTCCAATTCAAAAACCAAGGCCTTGTATTTTTGAATACATTTATTTTGCAAGGCCAGATAGTTTAATTGCAGGAAAATGTGCTTATGAATACAGAAAAAGTTTAGGCAATGAACTTGCAAAAGAAACAAATTTAGATGCTGATTTAGTTATCCCAGTACCTGACTCGGGTGTACCTGCAGCTTTAGGTTTTGCTGAACAATCTAAAAAAAAATTTGAATTAGGATTAATTAGAAACCATTATGTTGGTAGAACATTTATTGAACCAACACAAAACATCAGAAGTTTAGGAGTAAAATTAAAATTAAGTTCTACGAGAACTATTGTAAAAAATAAATCAATTATTTTAATTGATGACTCTTTAGTAAGGGGAACAACATGTCACAAGATAGTCAAAATGCTATATGAGTCAGGTGCAAAAGAGGTGCATGTAAGAATAGCTTGTCCTGAAATTAAGCATCCTGACTTTTACGGAGTTGATATGCCTACAAAAGAGGAATTGTTGGCATATAAAAAAAATAATTCAGAAATGTGTGAATATATCAAAGCTAAAAGTTTAAAGTTTTTGAGTTTAAATGGATTGTATCAAGCTTTAATAGGAGCTAAAAGAAATGATAACTATCCTCAATTTAGTGATCATTATTTTACAGGAGACTATCCAATTAGACCATCAGATAACATAGAAGGTTTAAAGATTAAACAACTTTCCTTACTTAGTGGAAAATCAAACAATTAATTGACCATATAAATTTTATTTTGTTTATTTATAAATATTAAAAAGCCATTCACAATAATTTGATTTGAATTTAAGACTGAAGGTAATTTTTTGATTTCAATAATTTCTCCATAGATATTAGTCTTTAAATAATAAGAGTTATTTAAAAAAATTATTAATCTATCATCAGCCATCATTAAGTTTTGGATGGGAGCGTTCTTTTTTTTTGAATTTAAAAATTTAGCTATTTTTTCATTTATATTATAAGAATAAATTATTTTTCCTGTACTTACCTCCATTGAAACTAATAAATTATTTTTAGTTATCGTAAAAAAATGATCATTGATGATTAATGGTTTAATTTTTGAACTAAATTTTTTTTTACTAAGTATAAGGCCTGAATTTGCATCAATAACATAAGTATTGTTATTTGAAGACACAACTATCTTATTCCTATCAGAAATAATTTGGTTTCCTTGAAATAGGTTATCTGAACTCAAAATAATAGAGTCATTAAGGTTTACGAACCAATTAATTCTTAATGAGTCGTTAGATATTGAATAAAGGGAACCGTAAGTATTTAAAAAAAAAGTATTTTTTTTATGAATAGAGAGATTATTAATGAAATTATTTTTAAGAATAGTTTCTTCGGTAGGTATTGATTTTAAGATTTCTCCAGTTTTTTTTTCAAAGTAAAATAAATTATTATTTTGATTAACTGCTATTAATTTATTTTCGTATATTTTTAAATTTGACCTAAATGGTATCTTGTAATTTTTAGCCCAAATATATTTATTATCAATATAATTATAGGCATACAAATATCCTAAATTGTCAGAAATATAAACTGTATCATTTTCAACAATTATATTTAAAATTTTATCAATTTTTTTATATTTTTTTTTATAAAAATTTATTTTTCTAAATACCTGATTTTCATTAATAGAAAATATGATTATATTACCTTGGTTATCACTGGAGATTAAATAATTGTTTTCAAACAAAATATTTTTATTTAGTTGTTTTCTTGATATTTTTCTACTTTTTAAAAAAATTTCATTAGCATTTTTATACTCAAAATTTTTGTAATTATTTGAACTATTATAGTAAATATCACTCCAATTCTTATTTAAAACTTTTTTGGATAGTCTAAATTTATAATCTTCTTTTACTTTTATAATTTTTTCAAAATTTGGTGCTACTGTAACTACGCTTTCAAGCTGATCAAATTTCTCATCAATTTCAGGAATCATATTTTCATTTTTCCAAATTCCTGATTTGTTATCAAATGAACAACTTTGTAAAAATATTATCGTTAAAAGAATATAGAATAACCTCATTAAATAAATCTGTTATTTTTCCAATACTTCTTCTGCTATAGATTTTAATTTTGAATTTGAGTTAATTAAACTTTTTAAAATTTCATTTCCTTCATTATTTTCGGAATTTTTTAATAAAAATAGAGCTTTTTTAAAAAATAATAAATCCATATGCTCTTTTGATTTAACCGTATTCTCTACTTTTTTAAAAAGAGTTAAAATTTCACTTTTTTCACTTACTAGATTTTTTTCTAATATTTTGTTAATAGCTAAAATTGAGTAAGTTTTATTTTTATTCTCAATAATTTCTTTTAATAATTTTTTAGACTTTTCATTCTCTTTTAAAGAGAGATATAAATTAGCTTGTATATATTTCTCAGAAACAAGTTTATTTTTTTTATCTTGATAAATATCAATCATTATGACTAAGAATGGGATCAATAAAAATATAAAAGAAATAATTAAAAGTTTTCTTCTATTTTGTTTGAAAAATAGAAATAATTTATCTTTAATTTCAAATTTTTTTTCAGTATTTTGATCCATTTAAAAAATTTTTTTTTGAGGGAAATTTATTATATTTCACTTCCCTAGTATATTTTTTTACAGCTTTTTCAATTACTCTTTCTATTGAAGCATATTTTTTAACAAATTTAGGATAAAAACCACTTAAACCAATCATATCATCTGTTACAAGAATTTGACCATCGCAATAGTTTGAGGAACCTATTCCAATAGTAGGAATTTTTAGATTAGTCGTAATTAATTCAGAAGTTTTTGAAGTTATACATTCAAGAACTATTGAAAAAGCACCTGCTTTTTCAATTTGAAGAGCTTCTTTAAGAAGGTTTTTAGCTTTTTTCACTGTATCACCCTCTATTTTAAACTTTTTTTTAAATTGTGGAGTGTATCCAATATGTCCCATGACGGGTATCTTGGATCTTACTAATTCTTTTATAATCTTAAAGTTTTTATTGTTGCTCTCTAATTTAACAGCATCACATTTTGTAAGTTTCATGATTAATTTTGCATTTCTTTTTGCTTTTGTCTTATTTTTATAAGAATTCTTTGGCATGTCTACAACAAGTAAAGATTTTTTCACTCCTTGTTTGACACTTTTTGTGTGTTGTATAATAGTGCTCAAATTAATTTGATTAGTATCTTTCAAACTGTATAAAACGTTTGCCATTGAGTCTCCTACCAACACTATATCGCAATATTTATCTAATATTTTTGCAATATTCTTTGAGTATGCAGTTAAACAAACAATTTTTGTTTTATTTTTTTTTAAAATAATATTTTTTATTTTTTTCATGGCTTTAAATCATTTATTCTAACTCTATAGTGCTTGGCGGTTTTGAGCTTATATCATATACAACTCTATTTATACCTTTAACATTATTTACAATTTTATTAGAAATATTATCTAGAAATTTTTTTGAGAAATTATAGTAATCTGCTGTCATTCCATCCTCAGAGATCACAGCTCTTAACAAGCAAGTGTATTCGTAAGTTCGTGAATCTCCCATCACACCTACGGTTTTAATTGGTAAAAGTGCAGCGTATGCTTGCCAAATTTTATCATAAAGATTATTTTTATTTAATTCATTTATAAAAATGTAATCTGCCTCTTGCAGTATTTTAATTTTTTCTTGGGTAATATTTCCAACTATTCTTATAGCTAATCCTGGTCCAGGAAAAGGATGTCTATAACAAATATCTTTTGAAAGCCCTAAGGCTTTTCCAAGAACTCTAACCTCGTCTTTAAAAAATTCTTTAAGAGGTTCCAACAACTTGAAATTCATTTTTTTAGGTAATCCTCCAACGTTATGATGAGATTTAATTTTCGATGTTTTGCTTCCAGTTGATGATTTACTTTCAATAACATCAGGATAAAGAGTGCCTTGAGCTAAAAATTTTACATTTTTAATTTTTTTTGCTTCTTTTTCAAAAATTTTTACGAATAAATTTCCAATTATTTTTCTTTTTTTTTCTGGATTCGAAACATTTTTGAGTTTTTTAATGAATATATTAGAAGCATTAACTAATTTAAGATTTAAATTATACTTTTTTTTAAAAATTTTATATGTATATTTGAATTCGTTTTTTCTCATGAGGCCAGTGTCGACTATAATGCATATCAAATTTTTTTTAATAGCTTTGTTAATTAGTAAGGCAACGACGCTACTATCTACACCTCCTGATAAAGCGCAAATAACTTTTTCATTTTTAACTATGGTTTTGATTTTATTTATTAATTCATTTTTTTGAGAAACGATATTCCATTTTTTTTTAATATTGCATATAGAAAATAAGTAGTTTTTAAATAAAGTTTTCCCATTATGTGTATGAGTGACTTCAGGATGAAATTGAACTCCATATATTTTTTCTTTAGTATTCTCAATTATAGTTAGCTTTGAGCTATTTGTGGATGCAATAACTTTAAAATTTTTTGGCAACTTAATTACTGCATCTTCATGACTCATCCAAACAGATGTATTAGATTTAAAGAAATTTTTAGTTAAAAGAGATTTTTTTCTTCTAAAAATGAATGCTCTTCCGAATTCTCTCTTTTTTTTTGAAGATTTTACTCTTCCACCATAAATTTTAGCAATTAGTTGCAAACCATAACAAATACCAAGAATGGGAATTTTCTTATTAAAGATGCTTTTGGGAACAGTTTGGAAAAAACTGTTTGTAACCGTTGAAGGGCCGCCAGATAAAATAATGCCTTTAATGGATTCATAATTGGCAAAATTATTTAAATTTTTTGGAGTAATTATTTCCGAATAAACACCTAAATCTCTTACTCTTCTGGCTATTAATTTCGTAACTTGAGATCCAAAATCTACAATTAAAATTTTTTCATTTATATTTTGAAATTGCATTTATTTTTTTGATAAATTTTCAATTTCAATTTTTAATTTTTGGCTTTGAGAGCAAAATTTATTACAGACAACAATTAATTGATCATTCAATTCTTTACTTCTTTTGTAATCTGAGGTGATTAATTTTAGTTTCGCTAAACTGTAAATTGCCTCTTCGTTTTTAGGATTTAGCAGTATTACTGTAGTGAGATTTTGCTCTTGTAGATCTCTTTTTTCTAGATTTTTAAATATTTTTGACAAATATAAATATGATTTCTCGTTTTTTGGATTAAAGACTATGTCCTGTTCAAATTTAAATTTTGCCTCATTAAATTTTTTATTTTTGAATAAGTTCAAGCCTTGTTCGAAATATTCAGTATTTGCTAAAATAAAATTAGGCCAAAATGTAAAAATAAATATGAATATTAATTTTTTTATCATTATAACTTATAGTTAATTGTTTTTTGTGTCATTTCAACACTGTGCACCATACTTTCATAAAATCCTGCTTTTGTAATTTTAATAAATTTTGCTTTTTTTGATATTTGACTTAAATTTTTTGCTCCTATGTAACCCATGGATGATCTTAAACCCCCTTTTAATTGAAAAATAATTTTTGAAACTTTGCCTTTAAACTCAACTCTGCCCTCTACTCCTTCAGGTACAAATTTTGATTTATCTCTAAATTTTTTTTGAAAATATCTATTCGCAGATCCTGATGACATGGCACCAATAGATCCCATTCCTCTATAGTGTTTAAAGAATTTACCTTTAATTTTAAATTTTTTTCCGGGACTTTCGTCGGTTCCTGCAAAAATTGAGCCCATCATTATTGCATCTGCACCAGCAGCAATTGCTTTAGCAATATCGCCTGAAAATTTAATACCACCATCTGAAATAATTTTAATCTTCTTGTTTCTAAGCACCTTTTTAACCTGAGCTATTGCAGATATTTGAGGCACACCAATACCAGCTACCATTCTTGTTGTACAGATAGATCCTGGACCTATACCAACTTTAATTATATCAGCTCCTGAATTATAAAGTTTTTTTGCCGCTTCTCCTGTAGCAATATTTCCAACACATACAGGTATTAAGTTTGTAATTTTTTTTAATTTTGAAAGAGTGTCTAATACTTTTTTGCTGTGGCCATGAGCTGTATCGATTACAATTAAATCACAACCTCTATCAATTAATAATTTAGCTCTATCTATGTCTTCCTTATTAGTCCCAATAGCTGCACCTACAATTAATTTTTTTTTCTTTACTTTAAAAACTTCAAAAGCTTGTTCTTTAATTGAAAGATTTCTATGTATGACTCCTATTCCACCAGCCTGGGCAAGGGCTACTGCCATTTTTGACTCTGTTACTGTATCCATTGCAGAGGATAAAAAAGGAACTTTAAGTGTAATTTTTCTTGAAAGTTTTAAAGAAATATCGGTTTCGTTTGGCAGAACATCAGAATATCTAGGAATTAGCAAAACATCATCAAAGGTTAATGACTCTTTTATTGTATCCATAAATACTTATATACAATTATCGTAAATTATAAAGTCTTTAAAATTTTACAGTGTAAATAAGTCTCTTTCGATTCATTTTTACTAGCGTTTGGCTTAAAAAAATTTACATATTTGAAGAAAGATTTTGCCAAATTTTTAACTTGAATAAAATCTTCACCCATAAATAATTTTGAGACAAATACTCCGTGAGGTTTTAATAAATTTAAACTTAAATTCAAAGCATGGGTACAAAGTTGATTTGTTCTTATACAATCAAGAGCTTTGCTTCCGGTAGTATCTGCTGCCATATCTGATATTACGATATCTAGCTTTCCATCAAAATAGCTTAAGATTTTTTCATGTAAATTAGGATTTAATATATCACAATTTAAGAATTGAGTGTTTTGAAGTGGCTTCATATTTTTTATATCAACGGCAAGAATTTTCCCATTAATTATAATGTTTTCAGCTACTTGTGACCATCCACCTGGGTATGCACCAAGGTCTACAAGAGTGCTATTCTTTTTTATAAATTTGAATTTGTCATTTAATTCAATTAACTTGAAAGAAGCTCTAGATCTATAACCTAAAACTTTTGATTTTTTAAAAAAGTGGTCCTGATTTTGTTTAAATTTCCAAAAATTTGTTTTTTTAACTCTTTTAGATTTTTTCATTATAAAATATCTTCATGATCCTCATCAGATATTTT
>MDTD01101148.1_pt1 | contig 17630 bp, 16 predicted proteins | sample 811221 | NCBI WGS metagenome assembly MDTD01 (sample SAMN05326646, study PRJNA326480) | marine metagenome | isolation source: seawater | place: Pacific Ocean: South West | collected 2011 | reverse complement strand
TGATTTGCATAAAGCCATCTCGATCGATTGTGGCCACGTCGCCTGTTGGAAACCAGGGGATGCCTTCGGAATCTATCCTCAAGGTGTCATTTGCCAGGTCCTTGAAGTAATTATTCAAGATCCAGGGTCCTCGAACCAAAAGCTCTCCAAAAGACTCGCCATCCCATGGCAGCTCTTCTCCCTTGTCATCCACAATCTTCATATCCACTCCAAATATTGCTCTACCTTGTTTATCCTTCAAATTAAGCTGGTCATTTTTTCCCAAATCAAGGTGCTTGTTTTTTAGGGTGGAAACAGTGCCAAGAGGACTCATTTCGGTCATTCCCCAAGCATGGATTACCTCAACACCGTAGTCTCCTTCAAAGGTTCTAGTCATGGCTGGTGGGACAGCGGATCCTCCAATTACAGTGCGTTTTAAATATGAGAATTTTAGGTTTTTCTCTTTTAAGTAACCTACCAATCCCATCCAAATGGTGGGCACGCCGGCTGATATTGTTACCTTTTCGCTTTCAAACATTTCAAAAAGACTCTCCCCATCCAATTTATCTCCCGGAAGGACTAATTTGGAACCCGTTAGAGCTGCAACGTAGGGCAAGCCCCAAGCATTAGCATGGAACATCGGAACAACCGGCATGATCACATCTTTAGCTGATATGTTTAGGGCGTCTGGCATCGCCGCTGCGTAACTGTGAAGAATAGTGGAGCGGTGCTCATACATCACCCCCTTCGGATTACCGGTGGTGCCAGAGGTATAACACAAAGATGAATCTGTCTTTTCAGGTAATTTAGGCCATTCAAATTGCGAGGTCTGATTTCCTAATATATCCTCGTAACAAAGTAAGTTTTGTATGGAAGAGTCGATCATATTGTTTTTATCAGTCATCAAGACAAAAGTTTTTAGATACTTAAGTTTGGGAACAAGCCGTTGGACTAAAGGCAAAAAGGTTAAATCGAAAAACAGGGCTGTGTCTTGTGCATGATTAAGAATGTAAACAATTTGTTCTTCAAAAAGTCTAGGATTTACCGTGTGGCAAACTGCCCCCATTCCTGATACACCATAGTAGATCTCTAAATGCCGGAATGTATTCCAAGCAAGCGTGGCAACTCTTTCACCTCTCTTGAGACCCATGGACTCTAAAGCATTAGCCAGTTTTCTAGCCCTCTCATGAGCATTTCTATAATTATATCTGTGTATACTACCCTCGACGGTTCTTGTTACTATTTCAGTGTCTCCGTGGTAACGGTCCGCAAATTTGACCAGTGAGGAAATCAAAAGCGGTGTGTCCATAATGTGGGTGTTCATTTTTGCATTCCTAAAAAAAAATAATTTGGCTATTTAGCTTATGTAATGCTTTGTAGTTGTATAAAAGTCTTGAGATATTTCTAAATCGATTGTATCTATTTTGAAACTTAGTTACCACATGGCTGGTGCTGTAATTTACATATTGACTGGTAGATTTTTAATAATTACTTGATATACTACATCAAATGCACAGTAGGTTGCATGCAATTGGAGGGGGATTTTTTTGGAATTTTTTCTTGTAACCGCGCTTAACAGCTTATCATACGGGCTCTTGCTCTTCATGCTGTCCTCGGGCCTGACCGTGATTTTCAGCATGATGGGTGTTCTGAATTTTGCCCACGCTAGTTTTTACATGCTAGGAGCTTACGCTGCCTATCAAATTGGACTTTTTACTGGCTTTTGGCCCGCCTTATTTCTCGCTCCGATATTGGTAGGGGCTTTAGGAGCGGTCGTGGAGCGATATGGTTTGAGAACAGTCCATAAATTTGGCCACGTCGCAGAGCTATTGTTTACATTTGGACTGGCATACGTGATAGAGGAGCTGGTCCATTTAATCTGGGGCAGGGCGCCGGTAGACTACCGCATACCTGCATCTTTAGATTTTACGATATTTAGCATCTTTACTACGAAGTATCCGGCGTACCGTGCGTTTATGATGACAATCTCAATTTGCATGTTAATAACTTTATACCTAATTCTTACGCGAACTAGAATTGGGCTTGTTGTTCAGGCGTCTCTTACTCATCCTGATATGGTGGAAGCGTTAGGACACAATGTGCCTCGAGTATTCATGTTTGTATTTGCCGGAGGTGCGGCACTAGCAGGTCTAGCCGGAGTTTTGGGTGGCAACCTATTTATCACCGAACCGGGAATGGCGTTTGCTGTCGGGACAATTATTTTCGTGGTTGTGGTGTTCGGTGGCATGGGCTCGCTTCCGGGAGCTTTCGTTGCGTCACTAGTCATTGGGGCAATTCAAACTTTTTCGGTTGCTCTTGATTATTCGTTCGTTAATCTAGCAGAAACAGTTGGATTTAGCATTTCAAATAGTTCGGTCTTTTATGGCTTGGCCACTATAACTTTGTCACAATTAGCGCCAGTCTTGCCATATTTGCTGCTTGTTCTAATGTTAATTTTTAGACCACGTGGGTTGATGGGTAATCGAGAGACTTAAAATAATGATGAACTTCACAAAGAATAACTACGTTTGGATTATTTTAATTACGGTAATGCTAGGGTTGCCGTTGGTGTTCAGCCAGAGTTTTGCACTCTCTTTGATGACTCAAATGGGTATCGCGATAATTTTTGCTCTCTCCTATAACATGCTTTTGGGGCAAGTCGGATTATTGTCCTTCGGTCACGCGGTTTATTACGGTCTGGGGGCATTTTTTACAGCTCACTTAATTAACTGGATAGCTTCCGGGGCGTTCAAATTTCCGATTACCTTCGTGCCAATATTTGGTGGATTATTCGGTATGCTTTTTGGTTTTTTGATAGGAGTAATTACTACAAGGCGCCCGGGCACTCCGTTTGCCATGATTTCGCTCGGTATCGCCGAAATGGTAGCGGCCAGTGCGCTAATGTTCACAGCGTTTTTTGGGGGAGAAGCGGGCATTGATACTAACCGCACCGCAGGTGGGCCAATGCTTGGTGTGACCTACGGGCCTCAAATACAAGTCTACTACTTGGTAATGGGCTGGTGTATTTTTAGCATAGTTGGGATGTACGCCATCACGCGTACTCCTCTAGGTAGAATGGCAAATGCGGTTAGAGACAATCCAGAGAGAGCAATGTTTGTTGGGTACAATCCTACAAGGGTTCGCTGGATGTCGATGACTTTGGCCGGATTTTTTGCTGGGCTAGCTGGTAGTCTGTACATTATCAACTATGAAATTGTTACATTCGAGACGTTGGGTATACTGGAGAGCGGTCGGGTAGTTTTAATGGCTTTTATTGGGGGGATTGGACATTTTTGGGGACCTATTATCGGTGCTGTGCTTGTAACCTTTTTGCAATCTGCTCTGTCGAATTATACTGAGGCATGGCTCTTATACTTCGGACTTTTGTTTTTGGTAATTATTATGTTTTCCCCGGGCGGGATTGCTGGTTTGATTGCCAAGCATGAGCCAGTTTGGAGAGCCAATATGTTAAGGCAATTGGTTCCCTCATATGCGGTCGTCTCAGCAACTGGAGGTGTCATGTTGTTGGGGTTTATCTCAATAATCGAGATGATATACCACGTCGAATCAGCTATTTCAGGCGATAAACCAATGATGCTATTTGGGGTCATGATTAATCCCTCGGCGGGTATGAATTCTTGGCTGGTTGTGATTCTACTTTTGGTGGTTGGAACTAGTTTATTCGTGAAAGCGACGAGAAACGTCGGAAGGGTGTGGGATGAGTTGGGCCCAGTCCTCCAAGAAAAGGGAGTATTATGAACTCCGCTGCGATAAAGCTCCATGATGTCAAAAAAAATTTTGGGCAAACCGAAATAATTAAGGGCGTGGACCTTGAAGTGAAACAGGGAGAGCGACACGCTATAATCGGTCCCAACGGTGCTGGCAAATCAACTTTGTTTAACCTCATCAGTGGTCGCTTCCCCGTTACAAGTGGAAAAATAGAGATGTCTGGTGAAGATATCACTAGCATGGCACCACAACTCATAAATAGGAGAGGACTTTCCAGAAGTTTCCAGATCACTAATATTTTTCCTAAAATGTCGGTTTATGAAAACGTAAGGTGTGCTGTTCTTTGGTCTCTGGGATACAAATATTCTTTTTGGAATCGTGTCAATAGCCTGAAAGACGCAAATGACCGAACCTCTGAGATTGTCGAATTAATAGGTCTTGAAGAGCGATCTCATCGGATAGCTGGGGTTCTTACCTATGCGGAACAGAGAGCGTTAGAAATAGGAGTTACCATAGCGGGAGGTGCGAAAGTTATTTTGCTTGACGAGCCAACCGCTGGTATGAGTCTCAGTGAAAGAAATGACGCAGTAGAGTTGGTTAAAAAAGTTACCGAAGGAAAAACACTCGTTATGGTTGAGCATGACATGAGTGTTGTATTCGGTTTGGCCGACCGCATTACCGTGCTCGTTTACGGTCAGGTGATTGCTACGGGAGCTCCTTCAGAAATTCAAAATAACAAGGCAGTGCAAGAAGCTTATTTGGGAACGGAGCAATAAAAATGCTGAAAGTGAAAGATTTGAATTCATACTATGGGAAGAGTCATATTTTGCATGGGGTGAATCTTTCAATAGAGGAGGGCGAGATTGTAAGTCTTTTGGGACGAAACGGGGTGGGCCGTTCCACTACTATTAAATCTATCATGGGCCAAGTTGTTTGTAATGGTTCTATAGAATTTAAAAATCAGGAGCTTTGTGGAAAGCCGGCTTATGCGGTTTCGCGCGCTGGTATTGGTTATGTTCCTGAAAACCGGGATATATTTCCGGCAATCACCGTGAAGCAGAATCTATTGCTCGGTCTCAAGGGCCGCAAGATCAATAAAAGATGGACGATGGAGGATATGTTTAACCTCTTCCCGCAGTTACGAGAAAGGGAAAATGCTCCTGCTGGAGTCTTGTCTGGAGGTGAACAGCAAATGTTAACATTGTGTAGGACGCTCATGGGTGATCCTGACCTCGTCATGATTGACGAACCTACCGAAGGGTTAGCTCCTAAAATAGTCGAGCAAATGGCTGTCTTATTCGAAGAGATAAAGAAAAGAGGAATATCAATTATGTTGGTCGAGCAAAAACTCACCATAGCCATGAGGATATCCACTAGAGTTTATGTCATGGGGCACGGACAGATAGTTTTCGAAGGAACTCCCGCGGAGTTATCAAACAAAGAGTCAATCAGAAAAGAATGGCTTGAAGTTACTGGATAAAACTTATTGGAATTTCTATTGCTGAAAAGATTTATAGATCTTTCGGACAAAACTAAACAGTTAGAGTTGAAGGTAGCAGGAAAAACAAAAATTTGGAGCACTGAAAAATGAGTGATCTTATCGATTGTCAGACAAAAGGAAATATAAGTGTTATCACTATAAACAATCCACCCGTTAACGCTATGTCGGTCAACAAGGGGGTACCTCAAGGGATACTGGATGCAATTAAGGCCGGGGAACACGATATAAATATCAAGGCATTTTTGCTGATCGGTGGAGGCCATAACTTCTGTGGCGGAGCAGATATCAGTGAATTTGGGGGTGACTATGATCCCCAGTTTGCGACATTGATGAATCTAATTGAATACATGGATACTGTCACCAAACCGATTTTTGGCGCTCTCTCCGGTCCAACAATGGGAGGTGGGTTAGAGTTGGCGATGGCTTGCCACTACAGATCCTCATCGCAGGGAGCACTTTTGGGATTGCCTGAGGTAAAACTCGGGATAATGCCGGGTGCAGGGGGAACGCAGCGTTTGCCAAGATTGGTAGATGGAAAAATTGCTTTGGAGATGATGTTGACTGGTAATCCCATTGGTCCCGAAAGAGCAAAAGAGCTGGGTTTGGTTGATGTTGTGTTTGAACGTGATCTGTTAACTGAGTCGCTTTCTTGGATTAATTCCCAGATGAAGTCAGAAATTAAGTTACGGCGCACGAGGGATTTGGGTGTACTTGGCGAGATCAATTTTGATGCAGAGAAGGCCCGAGTCAGGGAAAAGTGGAGGGGATATCCTGCTCCACTGGAAATTATTGTAGCTGTAGAGACAGGCTTCAAAAACAACTTTCAGGAGGGTATAGATTGCGAGCGAAAGGGAATCCAAAAATTGATGGATACAAACGAGTCGGCATCGCTCAGACATCTATTTTTCTCAGAGAGGAGGGCTTCAAAAATACCCGGTTTAAGAAAAAAATCTAGCACGGAAAGAATAAATAAAGTAGCCGTGCTGGGCGCAGGTACTATGGGCGGAGGTATTGCGATGAACTTTGCTAATGCTGGTATTCCAGTCACCGTGGTAGAGGTCTCTGAGGATAATCTTAGGGTGGGTATGGAAGTAATAAAAAAAAATTACGCTAGCACAGTGTCTAAGGGACGTATGAGTCAGTTTGATATGGATCGTACGGTCAGCTTGATAACTCCTTCAACTGACCTTGAGGTGGTGGCTGATGCGGATATAGTCGTGGAGGCGGTTTTTGAGGACATGAAGTTAAAAAAACAGATCTTCGGCCAGTTAGATGAAATGGCTAAGGAGGATGCGATACTGGCTACCAATACCTCGACGCTAGATGTAAACGAAATCGCTGCGATTACCAAAAGACCAAGCTCGGTGATAGGAACCCATTTTTTTAGTCCAGCAAATGTCATGCGGTTATTAGAGGTTGTCAGAGGCGATAAAACTTCTGATGAAGTTCTGGCAACCACGATGTCGTTGGGTAAGAGAATCAACAAGGTTCCAGTTTGTGTCGGAGTTTGTGATGGATTCGTAGGTAATCGAATGATTCACCATTACATAAGGGAGGCAGGATTTCTCATAGAGGAGGGTGCTTTACCCCAACAGGTTGACAAAGCAATTGAAAGTTTTGGGTTTGCGATGGGGCCATTCAGGATGAGCGATTTAGCGGGTCTGGACATTGGCTGGGCTATACGTAAACGGCAATCAGCTAATCGACCGGTAGGTGAAAGATACAGTAGAATAGCCGATCTCATATGCGAAATGGGAAGATTTGGCCAAAAAACCAGAGCGGGTTTTTACCGTTATGCTGATAGCAGTCGGGTTGCGATAAAAGATGAGGAGATTGAAAAGCTAATTGTCGAGGAATCTGCAAACCTTAACATCGATAGAAGAGATTTTACTAATGAAGAGATTATCAAGAGATTGCTTTACGCATTAATCAACGAGGGTGCAAAGATTCTGGACGAAAAAATTGCCACACGATCCTCGGACATAGATGTCATATATGCTCATGGTTATGGGTTTCCGCGCTACCGGGGAGGGCCGATGTTTTATGCCGATCATGTGGGCTTATCTTCAATTGTTGAATCAATTAATCTGTTTAAAAGTGGCTATCGGGCTGACCACTGGGTGGTTGCTCCACTTCTACAGGAACTGGCGTCACGGGGAAGTACCTTCGCTCAATGGGCTGGGGGCAAATAATCAAAAGATTTCGGAGGATAATATGAAAGATGCTGTAATAGTTTCAACGGCTCGTACCGGGCTATGTAAAAGTTGGAAGGGTGGTTTGAACATGACTCATGGTGCAACGATGGGGGGACACGTTGTTAAAGAAGCGGTAAAGAGATCGGGGTTAGAGCCTGCCGACATTGAGGATGTTTTATTTGGTTGCGCCACTCCTGAGGGTGCAACTGGTGGCAACATTGCACGGCAAATATCCGTAAGGGCGGGGCTACCAGTCTCGGTACCGGGGATGACAGTTAACAGATTCTGTTCCTCGGGCTTGCAGACTGTCGCGATGGCTTCGCAAAGGGTTCTAGCAGGCGAGGGTGACATATATGTTGCCGGGGGGGTTGAGTCAATATCCTGTGTTCAAAATGAAGCCAATAAGATAATGGCAGAGGAGGAATGGTTAAATAAAAATAAGCCCGAAATTTATTGGTCAATGTTACAAACCGCTGAGATGGTTGCCAAGAGGTATGGTATTTCCAGGGAGGACCAAGATCACTATGGTGCGAGAAGTCAGCAGAGGGCTGAAAAGGCTCGTCAGGAGTTGAAATTTGAGGACGAAATTGTGCCATTCAATACTCAAATGCGAATTGTTGATAAGGAGACCGGCAACACGTCTGTAACGAATAATGTTGTGGACTCTGACGAGGGGATCAGGCCAGGAACAACTTTTGAGGGTGTTTCCCAGATTAAACCGGCACTTGAGGGAGGAGTCATAGCGGCAGGGAATGCTAGTCAGTTTTCCGATGGAGCCTCTGCACAGGTAATTATGAGCGATGTTACAGCTTCAAAAAAAAATATTGATCCAATGGGGGTATTTAGAGGTTTCGCTGTGGCTGGTTGTGAACCCGATGAAATGGGAATCGGTCCCGTTTTTGCCGTTCCTAAACTTTTAAAGAAGAGTGGCGTAAAGGTTGAGGACATTGATCTGTGGGAGCTAAATGAGGCATTCGCGGTGCAAGTTATATATTGTCGCGATAAACTTGGAATACCCGACGAGCGGCTAAACGTCAATGGAGGATCTATCGCCGTAGGACATCCCTATGGCACCACCGGAAGCCGACTTGTTGGGCATGCACTGATTGAGGGAAAGAGGCGTGGATCCAAATTGGTTGTGGTCACGATGTGCATCGGAGGAGGTATGGGTGCGGCTGGTCTCTTCGAGGTTTTGCCATGAAAATAAGCGAGCTTTTTAATCTTCAAGGGAGGGTTGCTTTGGTGACCGGAGGATCAAGAGGGTTGGGTTTTCAAATGGCCGAGGCCCTGGGAGAAATGGGAGCAGAAGTTATAATAACAGCCCGGAAAGAGCATGAGCTAGAGCAAGCTTGCTCCAGTTTAAAAATCAAAAAAATTGATGTAAGTCCGATTGTTTCCGATTTGCAAGATATTGACAAAATAAACGACTTAGTCGATGGTATCGTTAAAGAGCGAGAAAAAATAGATATATTAGTCAACAATGCCGGAACCGCTTGGGGCTCGCCCGCGGAGGATCATCCTATTGATGCATGGAAAAAGGTTTTGCATCTAAATTTGACTGCCATGTTCGCTCTTAGTCAGTCTGTTGGAAAAAAAACCATGATTAAAAGGCAATCAGGAAAGATTATCAATATCGCCTCAATTGCCGGTTTAGTCGGAACCGACCCGGATTTTATGCCCACTATTGCCTACAATTCCAGCAAAGGAGGGGTTGTAAACTTTACTCGTTCTTTAGCGGCGGAGTGGGCTAAGTACAACATCAACGTAAATGCAATTGCTCCCGGAGTTTTTCCTTCAAAAATGTCATCCGGGATGATCGATCGCGCCGAAAATTATATTCTCAAGCAAACTCCCCTAAATAGGTTGGGCAGTGATTTTGACCTCAAGGGTCTTTGCGTTCTTCTGGCCTCGGAAGCTTCAAATTACATAACAGGTCAGACGGTGGCGGTTGACGGCGGGTTTTCAGCAATATAAGAGAATTAACTAAATGCAAGTCGGTATAGATATTCCTGTCCCATTTGTTGAACATTTGGGGATATATCTCATCGATAAAACTAGGGGTGAAGTCACCATAGGTATTAAGGATATGGCCCGACTTAGAAACAGTTGGGGATCTTTACATGGGGGAGTCACCATGACTCTATTAGACGTGGCATTAGCGACTGCGGGACGCTCACTCGATGAGGGTTGTATTGGAGCTGTAACGATTGAGCTAAAAACAAACTTTATTTCCTCAGCCCGAGGGACACTAACAGCTATTGGCCGATCTCAAAGAGCCGGTAGATCCTTAATTTTTTCTGAGGGAGAGGTACTTGATGAGAGTAGAAATGCTGTGGCAAAGGGTTCCGGTACCTTTAAATTGCTCTACCCTAGGACGTGAATTAAGTGCTTGATCCTCAGATTAAAACTGTACTGAGAATGGTTGAGAATTCGTCGTCAAAAGACCTTTGGCAACTTTCACCCGAAATGGCGAGAGCTGAATATTTAAAAAGAACCAAACGGCTGGATCAGCAGTTTCATATTACTAAGGTGGAGGAAAAGTTTATTCCAACTAGATCAGGCCAAATTAAGGTACGACTTTATTGGCCAAAGATATTAATGGGCGAGGAGAAACTTCCCATAATAATTTTTTATCATGGTGGCGGCTTTGTAATCGGAGGTTTAGAGACTCATGATTCAATATGTCGTTTCCTAGCTATGGAGACAGAAGCATTAGTAATCTCAGTCGATTATAGGCTAGCACCAGAGTTTAAGTTTCCCGCAGCAGTTAACGATTGTAAAGATGTGTTATTTTGGGTCGGTAAGAATGGTGAAAAATTTGGTGGAGATATTCACCGTTTAGCAATAGCAGGCGATAGTGCTGGTGGTAACTTGGCAGCGGTGATGTCGATACTTACTCGTGACGAAACAAAGCCAAAAATCTGTTGTCAGGTATTAATTTATCCGGTGACCGCGCCAGAACCAGAATTGCCCTCACATTACAAGTTCGCGGAGGGATATTTACTCTCTAGGAAATTACTTATCTGGTTTTATAGTCACTATCTTAGAGGTAATGCTGATATGAAAGATTTTCGGTTTGCACCACTCATTACTGACGATTTGACTCTGCTACCTCCGGCATTGATCATTACCGCTGGATTTGATCCCCTGAGAGACGAGGGAATAAGGTATGCTAATCGCCTCGTAGATTCGGGAAACGATGTCGTATTAATTAACTTAAGTGGAATGACTCACGGTTTTATACTAATGGGTAGAGTTGTTGAAACCGCTCACGTTGTACTGTCAGAGGTGGTCGGAAAGTTGAAATTTCATTTTAATCTTGCCAAATGTGAGAGGGAGAGTTGATTATGGTTTACGCGCTTAATGTTTTTAACCTCAGACCTGAGATGGAAGATAGATATCGGGAGTACTCGGTTAAGGCAGGAAAAATTATTTATGGTTTGGGTGGAAAAGTAGTATCCTCAGGTTGGCGACCAATCAGAAAAATGTGTGGTGACAAGGAGAGACGTCATTTAATAGTAGTTGACTTTCCTAGTGAAAGAGTGTTCCAAAAATTTCTTGATATTGCGGAGCGCGATCGATTGCACGATCTACGAGAGTCCTCTACAACTGATTATATTTGGACCCTGTATGAGAATTGGGATATGAAAGAGTGGGTCAAGACTGCGAGGTAAGAGCTAGGCATTTTTTAAATTGGAAACACGTAACAATAAGATAGTCGCCATCGGGATTAAGAAACCAATAAGACTTACCGTTATTAGTAATAAGCCTAATTCAGAGTAATCTGCCTCAACTAAGATAATGTTGTTTTCACGAACTTCACGGGATATTGTGAAAACCTGGTTCAGGTATTTGGTACCTAGTTGAGAGGCGGAGAGTGCGAGATTGACGAACGAGGCCATGATGGCAAAGAACGTTGCCTTCAAGTGTTCTGGTGCGGAGTTAGCTATCCACGCCAGCATCGGAATCATAGCAACTTGACCCAATGGCGATTCAAGGGCTGTGTCTATCATTGCAATAAAGCGAGCGTCTACCACTCCATTTGTTACGGTCGCTGTCCATTCGTGAAGCCCAAAGTACATTCCAATGATAGGCAAAGATAAGATGGTACCGGCGACTGTCAGGAACCCGATTACATAGGTTATTGATCTCTCCGCCATAAATTTTCTAAAAATAAACATTCCAAAAAGTGCCAATACAGATGCTATTAAAGATAATTTTGCGAGAAATTGTTGGTCAAATTTTAATTCATCAATCATCCACCAAGTAGATCCCGCTCCAGGTGTCGGCATTGCTCTAAAGATAAAAATAAGAAGGGCCGTACCAATTAATATTTTTCGAGATTCAAAATCTAAATCATTGAAAATACGTTGCATTAAAAAAACAACTATCCCCATAGATAAACAAAAAATAATTTCTTGTCCCATTGCTAGATTACCTAAACCTATTGATACAGATAATAACGAAAAGCTAATTCCCCCTCCCAAAATCCACCAATTGATATTTGGAGGCTTAATATTTTCTCGATCTAAAATTTCATTTATTTTTGATTTTGAAAAGCCCTGTAGGTGAAGTTTATTTCGATACCTTTGTTTCAAAAATGAAGCAAAAATAACGCCGAGAATTGAAATTAACGGAATAGTTAATCCCAGCTGATATACGAGAAGGTAGGTTTGAGTTTTTTCCAATTCAGTAAAATTTTCAGCTCCTTTCATAACTAAAACATTGACTAACGAAACCATTATTCCTCCGCCGATAATTGCCACTCGTCCCAGAGTTTGCATCGTTGTATGCATTAACTTTTTTGTTTTAGGACTCAATTCTTTTCCGTCTGAATTGACTTTAGGGACGGCCTCAACCGTCATGGCATCAGCCACTACGTCTTGGAGAACATATCCTATTGGTGCCAAAATGGTGGACAAGACAAACCAACTCGCAGGTTCTGCAAATGGAGTGAGTGCCTCTAGGTTGTTTAGGAGAAGAATCATAATTAAAAGACTCGTTGCTATAAGAGCGGCACCCAGATAAACGAGCAAAGCTTTCCATCTCCATATAAGATCTATTATATGGCCTACGGGCATTTTTAAAGCCCATGGTAGTCCCGCCCAAAATCCAAGGGCGGCAAGGAATTCAGCTGAAAGGCCTAGTCTCTCCTTTACATAGAATGTCCCCACAATACTCGTAAGCCCAGAAATACCCGCAGCCATGTATACCATCAACGGTGGAATGTAAGATAATTTTATTTCTTTGAAGAGTGAAATAATGTTCAACTCAAACCATAATTTAACGAAAGTCATAGTTATATCTGTAAATTGCTTTATTTGTGCTTTGAATGTAATACGAAAATACGATTTTTTAAAGTTGAAGTATTATATCAATCTTTTAATTTTGTGGTTAAAACAATATCACTAGCACCATGTGTTATAATTTATAAGTGAAAAAAATTTGGTATGCCCTGACAGATGCTTATCTCTAAATAATGTTGAGCCTTCGGCCTAGTCAGATATCGAAAGGGATGAATCTGAAATTTTTTGTTTTATTTCTCTGTGCTACCTTAGCGTTTCGCGTATGTGTGGCTCAACAGGAAAATTTTGAGCTTCAACCAGTTTTTATTTACGGAAAAAACAAAGGTCCCAAGCTGGGATATACACCTCCACCGATTTTTGATCCATTAAATGATCCTCTATATCTCTCAGGGTATAAGGATTTTCGACCCAGCGGTGTCCCTACGGAGCTTCGGGATGTAGATGCGATGACCAGAATTAAGAAGCTTGGAAGAATTACAGCTTGTGCAGACGCTTGGTTTTGGCCATTCTCGAGAAGTGCCAGAGAAAATGAAGCTGATGGATTGGAAATTGAAATATTAGATGCTATCGCTAAAAAACACGATTGGGAATATGAGATTATGTGGGTAAACATGAAGACCCGGTTCGGTCCCGGAGCTCCGGGTGGAGCATATGACCGATCGATTAACAAAGGAGCCTGTGATATCGTACTTGGCCTTGCAATTTCTGGGGATGATCACCATATGGCACCTAATGGCTTAGTGTTTTCCAAGCCATTCATGAGTACGGGTTTTGTCTTGGTGACGCAGGGACCAGCAAGAGCTGTAAAAAATCTAAGAGAGGCAAAGGAAAAAAATGTAACCATCGGTGTTCCAGCCTACTCACCAATGGCAGATTATGCTGAGGCTAATGGAATACCTTACACAACGTTTTTTCAAAATTATCGAGTAATAGATGCGATGGTCAGAGAGGAGATCAATGCGGCCATGATTTGGTCTGGTGCCATCTCACAGGCCAAATTAGATAGGCCCCAAGCAATCTTTGAATTGGCGGATGGATTTCGTCCGGTTCCCGAAATGTCGTGGGATAGTGCTTGGGTCATCAAAAAAAAAGAGGTTGAGCTCGAAAAATTTATTAATAAATCTTTTACTGAAATGTTAGACGCTGGAGAGATCAAACGTATAGTAGAGAGATATGGAATGCCATTTTATCCACCGAAAGGTAAGTAAAAAGGAAAAAACTGTGATTGATAAAATTATTGAGTTAAGTTTGTTATCCGGAGGGTTACTCCCCATGATGGCACTGCTATTGTTGTTGACATTAACCATTATTATCGAGAGGACGTATTTTTTTTACCACGTTACTAGTTTTGGATCATCTTTGGAGAGGGATTTGAAGCTTGTGACCAGTAATGATCAGGAGAAATGGAGGGAGTTGGAATCCCACTACCGTAAAACCTTACAAATCTCGATCGTCTCAGCCGCAATTTCCGCTACCTCACGCAAAGAGGAAAGCATTAAAAGAGTGATGGAAGAGGCAATTTTGTGGCAGATTCCAAAATTAGAGAGGAATATCTGGGTTTTAGATACCTCAGTAACGTTAGCTCCTCTTATGGGTCTTCTTGGAACGATAATAGGGATGGTTCATGCATTTGATATTTTGGGTGTATCGGGTGCAGGTGGGGCATCAACGCAGATGATATCTGGGGGTATTGCTGAGGCCCTTGTTGCGACAGGAGCTGGGATTTTCATAGCTATTTTAGCTGTTGTATTTCTTAATCACTTCAATAAAAAAGTGGGGAATATTCTACATCAGATGGAGTTATTGAAAGTGATGACACTCAACCGATTGGTGCCTTAAGCTAAATTAATCAGGAAAATAAAATAAATTTTCGAGGGGAGATAGAAAATGAGATATGGTAAACGTTATTTTTCACCTTCGCAGCCAAAAGCCAGGGTGGAGGTAATACCAATGATTGATATCATGATGTTTCTTTTGGTGTTCTTTGTGATCGTATCTCTAAGAATGATTGAAGGTTCTGGATTAAACTTAAATATTCCTACCTCGAAAACCAGCCAAGAAATAAAGAGTTCAACTTTGACTATTGGAGTTGACAGTAACGGTATTTTAATGGTGGATGGTGAGGTTATAAACGTGAACTCTCTTCAGATCAAACTTAGCGAACTGAAGGAGATGGGGAAGCTCGATATTATATTGGCTGGGGATGAAGCTACTAGTTTGGGGCAACTTATTACGGTTATGGATGCTGTGAGAGGATCTGGCATAAATAACGTTGCTATTGCAGCGCGTGCCGCCGATAAATGAAGAGAACGATTAGAGAGCCACTTTGGGCAGAGATAGGAAAAAAAAATGATAAAGAATTAACTATATGGAAAGCTTTTTTACTAGCATGTGTTATTGAGTTTGTTATTCCGTTTATCTTTTTTGTCCCAGAGTGGAAAATATTTGACAAGAAATGGGAACAAGACCCCACCCCTCTAATTTCTGCATATTTACTAGACGAGAGGAAGCCATTAATTGCCCCGAACTTAACTGACTTAGTCGAACAAAAGAAAGACACTCCAAAAATCAATAAATTGGTGGAGAATATGGAGCAAATTCCACTCAAAGAAATTAAACCATTACCTAACGAAGAAATTTCCGATATGCAGATCCCTGGCACAAAGATACCTGAAAAGGAGGACGAGCCAGAGGATTTGGCACCCCTTCCCTCTGTTTTTCAGGATATCAAACCGGTAAAAAAGGTAATACCAAAATACCCCAAAGAGGCAGAGGCAAATAAAATTGAGGGCACAGTTAAGGTAAGAATGTTTGTAAATATTGATGGCTCAGTTGGATCGGTAAACTTAATCTCGTCGGATCCGGCTGGAGTTTTTGATGCTGTTGTTATTCAGGCGGCAGAGCAATTCGTTTTTAAACCAGATGGATCCAGTTATACAGCAGACGAAGTTTTTATCTTCATAATTGATCCGTAACAATAATTTAGGAAAGTTGAAACATGGCACAAATATCCAAACGATCAATAGACTTGGGAACCGAAAATGCTTTCGTAGTTCTGGCAGAGGTCAATGACCTAATGCGGAAGGGAAAGGATATTATCTCTTTCTGTATCGGACAACCCGATTTTCAAAGTCCAAAAAATGTGCAGGAAGCTGGTATTAAAGCTATAAGAGAGGGTAAACACGGGTACACCCCGTCCTCTGGCATTCCAGAGCTTCGCGAAGCAATTTGCGAATACATTTGGAAAACAAGAAGAATTAAAATTGATCCCGTCGATGTGGTGGTTGGTGCCGGAGCAAAACCTTTCATTATGTACAGTATTTTAGCTACCACTGATCATGGCCATGGACATGAAGTTATATATCCTAATCCTGGTTTTCCTATTTATGAGTCTCAGATCAGGGCAATGGGTGCCACTCCAGTTCCCGTAAATCTTCATCAAGCTAATAATTTTAGCATTGACGCAAAAGAATTAAAGTCCAAAATTAACAACCAAACCCGATTACTTATTTTAAACTCCCCGCATAATCCGACGGGAGCAATTATTCCCAAATCTGACATGGGTGAGATAGTTGAGGTCTTAAAACAATTTCCCGACTGCTGGATTTACGCAGATGAGATCTACTCACAGTTGTGCTACGACAATGACTTTGTCTCGATTACAGGTTTTTCAGATATAAAGGAAAGAGTAATATTGACCGACGGTGTTTCAAAAACCTGGGCGATGACTGGTTGGAGACTCGGATTCGCTGTGAATTCTGAACTCGCACCTATTTTTTCAAAATGGGTAACCAATACTGATTCATGTGCTTCGCACATCAGTCAGTGGGCAGCTGTTGAGGCCATCTCAGGAGTTCAGATAGAGACTGAGGAGATGAAAAGAAGTTTTCAGAAAAGAAGAAATTTGATAGTTGATTTAATTAATGAAGTTCCAGGAATTAAGTGTTTGATGCCTGGAGGTGCTTTTTATATTTGGCCCGATGTAACTCAGGCATGCGGTTTAATTGGCGCAAGTGACTCCGAGGAATTTAGAAAACGTTTACTTGACGATGTAGGCGTTGCTGTTTTAGCCGATATTCATTTTGGAGCTCGAACCTCCGAGAAAGAGCAACATATAAGGTTCAGCTATGCTGCGTCAATTCATGACATAGAAGAGGGAATTCGTAGAATATCTCGGTATGTTGAGAGCTTCAAATAAGATATTTGTAAGCATTATATTACTTTTCGCGAGTGTTCTCTGGTTGTGTGAAACTTTATCTTGGGCCACCTATCCATCGTTAGATCAAGATTTGGTTTAGACGAAGCCAGAAATGTTAAACTTCCAGACGCGTCAAGAGCAAGACTATTGGACATTGACGCTTTAAATCGTTCAAGAGTACCTGGGTCCTCGCATGTAATCCACCTAGCACTGAAGAAATGTAGATTCCTAGTTGTGGCGTCAACGCCGTACTCAATTTTCAACCTGTGTGAAACAACATCAAATTGCAAAAGACCTATGGCACCCAAAATAATTTCGTTATTATCAAAAGGTCGAAAAACCTGAATCGCACCCTCTTCACCTAATTGTTGAAGTCCTTTATGTAGTTGTTTGCTCTTGAGAGGATCATTGAGAGTCACACCCTTGAATAGCTCGGGAGCAAAATATGGAATTCCCGTGAAAGTTAATTTTTCCCCCTGGGTGAATGAGTCTCCAATATCAATGTTGCCGTGATTTACCAGACCGATTATATCACCTGGAAAACCGCCCTCTACCGTTTCTCTTCTCTTGGAAAGGAAAGACACCACCTGGCTAGCACGAATGTCTTTTTTTGTTCGTGTATGAAAAATTTTCATACCTCTGTGAAAGTTTCCGGAACAAAGCCGAAGAAATGCGATCCTGTCTCTATGTTGATGATCCATATTGGCTTGGATTTTAAAAAC
>MDTD01077474.1_pt1 | contig 17630 bp, 12 predicted proteins | sample 811221 | NCBI WGS metagenome assembly MDTD01 (sample SAMN05326646, study PRJNA326480) | marine metagenome | isolation source: seawater | place: Pacific Ocean: South West | collected 2011 | reverse complement strand
TGTAGACGACAACGTTGATAGGATGCAGATGTAAAGGTGGTAACACCAAAGTCGAGCATTACTAATTACCTGAACGGCTTTCTTATCGATCGACATAAATTCGTATTTCACTTCTTCTTTTTTCGATATGTTTTTTAAAATATTAGTATCCGCAAAAACGGATCAATGATTTTTGGTGACTATTGCATAGGGGTCCACCTCTTCCCATTCCGAACAGAGAAGTTAAGCCCTATAGCGCTGATGGTACTGGTTTTCCGGGAGAGTAAGTCGTTGCCTTTTTTTTAAGCCTTGTGTCTTAGACATGAGGCTTTTTTTTTGCCTAATCTTTATATCCAACCGAACCGTTCGGTTTACAAGTTTATTTAATGAGGTCCTATTTTCTTTGTCTATCTTATCATTCCCGGTCATTTATTAAATTTTGTTATTGATTAGCCTTCTCTTTTCTTTATTTTCCTAGTTTTAGCTTTTATAAGAACGTGTATGTTTGATTTTATCTTCAGTCATTTATTAGAGTCGCTGTTTTCTACTTTTCTTTGGTGGGTTATTGGCTTTATTATAGGGTTAATTGGATTATTTATTTTAAAAAGAAAAGGGTACCTAAAGCGAAAAAATCGGTTGCTTAAATTCATTGTTGCAACTTATTTTTTTGGAATTCCTTCTGTATTCGGATTTTCCTTTGGTTGCTATGGACTCTTACGTAACGTAGAGCAAGATGCTTTGGCTGTTTCAGCGGTCACTGTTCATACAATAAAGGAAATTACCTATCCTGCATTTGATAACTACATTACGCAATCTCTAGATTCGTTAAAAGATTCTATGACAAAAAGTGAATTTATAAATGATTTTCTAAATAATGGCCAACATGATTTTTCCTATATCCAAAATGAAATTAGCTCTTCTGTGCTAAATTATGCGGTTGATTTTGCTACCGATAAATTTATTTCCAATACTAGTGAGTACATCGGTACTGATGACGACAAATTTAGGGGTGCGTTATTGACCATTGCGAGTGGAAATATTGATCGATATCATAGCGATCTTTTTTTATCTATAGATCGTATTGTGACTAAATCAATTAATCGAATTTTGTTTCCATACCACTTATTAAATTTATTACTCTTCGTTTTATTTATGGTGTTTCCTGTTATAGAAATCACGTTATCAGGAGTGAAAATTAAACGGGAGTCTAGAAATTAATTTGCTAGATCACTTAAAAATTTGATTCTAATGAATCGAAGTTCTTCTTCTTCGTATTCACCATCAAATTCTTCCTGTGCAGTTTGTATACAATCTGTTTCTGATTCTTGAAAATATTCAAAAATTTCATCTTGTTGATCTTCATCCAACATTTCATCAATGAAATAATCAAGATTTAATTTTGTTCCACTAAAAACGATTGCTTCTATTTCTTCAATGATTTCATTCATTGATTTTCCTTTTGATTCTGCAATCACATCAAGTGGAATTTTTCTGTCTATACTTTGTATTATGTGAACTTTTAATCCGGATTTATTTACTGTTGATTTTACAACAAAATCTTGAGGACGTTCGATGTTGTTTTCTTTTACATAGGATGAAATGGTATCAATGAACGCTTTTCCATACTTTAAAGCTTTACCCGTGCCAACTCCAATAATATTTTTTAGTTCTTCTGTTGTACATGGATAGTTAATTGCCATGTCATCAATAGATGGATCTTGAAATACAACAAAGGGAGGTACTTTTTTTTGTTGAGCAACCTGTCTTCTTAAATCCTTTAGAATAGCCACTAATGTTGTGTCAATGGTTGATTTAGTGTGTTTTCCAATATTTAAATTAGTTGGTGTTTTGTCATAGTCATGATTTTGAGTAAGCATGAAGCTATAAGGAGATGTTAGAAATTCATTACCTTTTGTGGCACATTTTAATGTTCCATAGGTTTCAATTTCTTTATCAATTAAACCATGGACGATGCATTGTCTGATAACAGCATTCCAAAACTTTTCATCTTTTTCTAAATCATCACCAAATCTATCATGATGTTCCGCTCCGTATTCTATAATTTTTGTAGAATGTATACCAGTTAAAAAGTTAGTCAAAAATTTTGCGTCAAATTTTTGTTTTTTATTCAACGCTTTCATTGTGCTTAATAAGTGCACAATAAACTCTTTACCTTCAAATTTTTCTTTTGGTTGAAGGCAGTTATCGCATTCTTTGTTACATTTTTTCTCATCATATTCCTCTCCAAAATAGTTCAGGAGCATTTTTCGACGGCAAACGGCAGATTCTGAATAAGAGACCATTTCATGGAGAAGTTGTCTTCCTACTTCTTGTTCAGACAATGGTTTCCCTATTAAAAATTTTTCGAGTTTCTCGATATCTTTATATGCATAAAAGGCTATGCAGTGGCCTTCTCCTCCATCTCTTCCAGCTCTTCCTGTTTCTTGATAATATCCTTCAATACTTTTCGGTATATCATGATGGATAACAAACCTAATATCCGGCTTGTCAATCCCCATTCCGAAAGCAATTGTGGCTACAATTACATCAATATCTTCCATTAGAAAAGCATCTTGATGTTTTGCTCTAATCGATGGTTCTAATCCGGCGTGGTATGGTAATGACTTGATTCCGTTAACTTGAAGGAATTCGGATACTTCTTCTACTTTTTTACGACTTAAACAATAAATAATACCTGATTTCCCCTCTCGTTGTTTAATGAATTGTATGATTTCTTTTTCTAAATTAAACTTAGGACGTACTTCATAAAATAAGTTTTCGCGATTAAATGAGTCTAAGAAAACCGACGCATCCATCATCCCCAAGTTTTTTTGAATATCTGCTTGAACTTTTGGTGTTGCTGTGGCCGTTAATGCTATGATTGGTACGTTGTTTATATTCTCAACGATACTTCTTAAACGACGGTACTCTGGACGGAAATCATGTCCCCACTCTGAAATGCAATGAGCTTCATCAACTGCTACAAAAGAAATATTAATCCCTTTTAAAAATTCAATATTCTGAGGTTTTGTCAATGATTCAGGGGCGACATACAAAAGTTTGGTTTTACCTGTTTTTACATCGTTTTTAACAAAATCTGATTCGGTTTTAGTTAATGAAGAATTCAAGTAATGTGCAATTGAGTCATCTGAGCAATATCCTCTAATTGCATCAACTTGATTTTTCATGAGCGCAATTAGCGGTGAAATGACAAGCGAAGTACCTTTGCACATGAGAGCAGGGAGTTGATAGCATAAAGACTTTCCTCCTCCAGTTGGCATAATCACAAAAGTATGGTTACCCGATATTAAGGAGTTTATCACTTCCTCTTGACGTCCCCTAAAGGAGTCAAACCCAAAATATTTTTTAAGGGCTGAAGCAGCTGAGCTTTCAATAATCTCCATTAAGTACTTTTAGTCGTTAATTTTCAATAATTTTGTAGTGTACATTTAATAATGTTTATTTAAGTTAACTCCTGAATGGTTGTTAAACCTAGTAAACGCCTAAATATTTATTAACAATTGTTATCTGACAAAGAGATATTAGATTCGGCCAAAGAAACACTTCGAATTGAAGCAGAGAGTCTCCATGGTCTTATTCCTTTAATCACAGAGGATTTTTCAAAGGCCACAAGAGCTATATATGAATGTAAGGGTAGAATTGTTATCAGTGGTATTGGTAAAAGTGCTAATGTTGCCCATAAAATTGTAGCCACGTTTAATAGTACAGGAACACCTTCTGTATTTATGCATGCGGCAGACGCAATTCATGGTGATTTAGGGATCGTTCAGTCTGATGATATTGTGATGATATTAAGTAATTCCGGAAATAGTCCTGAAATAAAATCACTTTTACCTTTTATTAAGTCAAGAGGAAATAAGGTTGTTGGTATTGTGGGTAATGCGGATAGTGATTTAGGTAAAAAATCAGATTGGTTATTGCTCTGCAGAGTTGAACGAGAGGCTTGTTCAAACAACTTAGCGCCAACCAGTAGTACAACTGCTCAAATGGCTCTAGGTGATGCTCTTGCGGTTGCATTGATTAATATGAGAGGTTTTACGAGTGTTGATTTTGCTAAATCTCATCCTGGAGGTGCTCTAGGTAGGATGTTCTATTTGAAGGTAGATGATATCATAGAAGCTAATGCAAAGCCTCAAGTAAGTAAAGAGGCTGGGATAAATGAAATCATATACGAAATGTCCTCTAAAAGATTAGGAGCGACGGCTGTTGTTGATGGAGAAAAGGTAATAGGTATTATCACAGATGGAGATATTCGTAGAATGATTGAGCAAGTAAAAGATCTAAAAAGTGTTTCGGCAAAAGACATTATGGGAAAACACCCTGTGTCTTTAAAAATTGGAACTTTGGCCAATGATGCTATGCAGGTGATTAAAAAGGAAAATATTACTCAAATAGTTATTGTGGACGAACATCATTCCTATAAAGGAATGGTTCATTTACATGATTTAATTAAAGAGGGGATTTCAGAATAGATAGCATGTCGGATTACTCAGGACCAAACCCAGGAAACAAAAATAATCAAATGTCTTTTTTGGAACATTTGGAGGTTCTTCGATGGGTGCTAATGCGCATTGTTATTGTTTTATTTATTCTTGCATGTGTAGTATACATCTATCGTGATTTTGTGTTTGAGCACATTGTAATGTCCTCGAAGGAAATGGATTTTTGGACATATGTTAAATTTTGTGAAACCTCTCAATATCTGAATAGTATATGGCCAAATTTTATCGATTCGGACGTGATGTGTTTTGATCCTATTGATCCTAAATTTTTACCGGGTAAAGTGACAGGAAAATTCATGACGGCTATGTTAGTGGCTTTAATTGGTGCACTGATTATTGGATTTCCATATATATTATGGGAGTTTTGGCGATTTTTGAAGCCCGCGCTGTATCCAAAAGAGAAAAAAAGTGCGAAAGGATTGGTTTTTTTCTCGTCGCTCTTATTTGCCTGTGGTATCTTGTTTGGGTATTTTATTATTAATCCACTGAGTGTTCATTTTTTAATAGGATTTGAGTTAGGGACGGATACATTAGATTATTTTCCTATGAACAGTTTCATGGGGATTGTAGCCTCAACTACTTTAGCAGCAGGTGTGATGTTTGAACTTCCTGTATTGGTTTATTTCCTTTCAAAAGCAGGTATTGTTTCTCCAGATGGGATGAAGAAATATAGAAAGCATTCTTTTGTCGCAACCTTGGTGATTGCTGCAATCATAACCCCTCCAGACGTGGTTAGTCAAATCATTGTTGCAATACCGATTGTGATTCTTTATGAATTGTCAATTTTCATTTCTAAATCAGTAAATAAAAGACGTGAAATATGAAATTACGGACGGAGAATTTAGTTAAGATCTACAAAGGAAGGAAAGTTGTTAATGGTGTTTCGGTTGAAGTTAATCAAGGTGAAATTGTTGGCCTATTAGGACCAAATGGTGCTGGTAAAACAACCTCTTTTTATCAGATTGTAGGGTTTATTCAGCCCGACTCAGGAGCAGTTTATCTTGACGATCTGAACATTACCCGAGTTCCAATGTTTAAAAGGGCGCAATTAGGGATCGCATATCTTCCTCAAGAGGTTTCTGTTTTTAGAAAACTTACGGTTGAGGATAATCTCAAAGCTATCTTAGAAATGACTGATTTATCCAAAGAGGCGCAAGAGGCAAAATTGGAAGGGTTATTGGATGAATTTGGTCTTCAGCATGTCCGAAAAAACTTAGGAGAGGTTTTATCAGGTGGAGAGAAAAGAAGAATTGAAATTGCTCGCTGTTTAACTGTTGATCCAAAATTTATTTTATTAGATGAACCATTTGCTGGTGTTGATCCTATTGCAGTAGAGGATATTCAAGATATTGTTTCAAAACTCAAGAAGAAAAATATTGGGATTTTGATTACCGACCATAATGTTCAAGAAACACTTCATATTGTAGATCGGGCAAATCTTCTTTTTGAGGGAAGTATATTAAAAACGGGCACAGCAGAAGAGTTGGCAGAGGATGAACAAGTAAGAAGAGTTTATCTTGGTCAAAATTTTAAGTTGAGAAAATCTTAAAGAGCATTAAAATTTTCTGATTAACTGTGTAGTTAGCACACCCATTTTATTAGGTCTAATATGGATGTGGTCTTGAAAACTCGATTGATCAGTAAAAAAGTTAGAGAAATCAATAATTGGATGCGTGATCTGTTTAATAAAAGAATTGAAATCTTGATGAGTAAGGTTTGGAGGGATTACAAGTGTTAATTGATTGTTTTTATTTATGGATTTTATGAGCGCGTTTATTTCCTTTATTTTATCTAAAGAGTATTTTAGCGAGTCTTGATAAAAGGCATTTTCATGTTTGAAATCTTGCTCAAATTGTATGTTTCCGTGTTGATCAAAATTCACTTTATTTTTCCCACCAAGGATTAGTTTCCAATGTTCAGCATTCATTCGGAAGATTGTATTCCAGCCAAAATACTTAAGAAAAGAAAAACCATTTTTTTGCAATTGATGATGCTCAATATTTGTATGGGAAAAAGGTAAATAATGATCAATGATATTAATTTTAGAGTTTTGATGACGTAAAAATTCAAAGGGATTAAGAATCCAAATGATATGTTTGCCTGTGTTATTTTGATTAAAGTACTCTAAATGGATAAGTTCATTGTAAAAAGCACCTTCAATCCCATAATTATAGCAGGAACGTTGGGTTTTTTTTTCAATCATTCCTGCATCAAAACTCATGAAGGCGGTTGAATTTCCCCAAATACTAATTTGAGTGGTATCTTGAAGTGCTCTATTTATTTTGTAATAATTCGTTCCTTTTGACTGCTTAATAATTTGTTCGTTCAAACAATCTCTAATCGGATTGCCCGCATAAACAACAAGAACAAAACAAAATATAGAGAACCAGAATTTCATTAAAATTGGAAGTATATAAATGGTGTTGAATTATCGAATCCTAAAAAACAGAGAAGTAAAAAGAAAATAAAGGACGTATAGAGGTTATGTATGATTTTTGATTTAAAAATTATTGAACAAACACAAAAAGTAATTAAACTTAAAGTCATAATGTAAAAGTCGAGAAAGGTAATGCCTAAATTTTTTCCTGCATATTCGCAAGTACTTGAAATGTTATTCATGAAGTCATTAAAAATGACGTAATGATGGTCCTTTACAAAGAGAAGAAAATCATTCAAATTCCATGATAAATTAAGTAGTGCATTGAAATCGGATATTCGAAATGGAATCCAACTTAGAGAAACACAGCAAAATGTTATAAACCATGTGATTTTTTTTGAGCGTATAAATTTTTGTATAAGGTATTTATCCATTAGTAAAAGAACAAAGCAGGTCATACCCCAAATCAAAAAATTTATTTTCAAACCGTGCCAAAGACTCGAAATCAGAAAAATAATTCCAGCAACTTTCCAAAAGGAGTACTTGATTATTAGGGGTTTAAAAACATAGTTTTTAAACCAAATATGTAAGGTTGTATGCCATCTTTTCCAAAAGTCAGATAGGGAGGAGGATAAGTAAGGTGAAAAAAAGTTTTTACTCAACTCTACGCCCATGATTTTAGCTATTCCTCTGGCAAGTAAACAGTATCCAGAAAAATCAAGTAGAATTTGAAATGTAAATAATGTATTTGCCAAAAGAAGCATCCAACCATCAAAATAAGAAATTTCGTCATAGAAGCTTTTAACAATGATTCCGCATCTATTGGCGATAACAAATTTGAATACTAATCCTTTTAAGGCTAAACTAATTCCCGGAAAAAAATGCGTTCTTTGAATGGGTTTCAATAAGGTTAATTGAGGCGCTAAATGATCATACGTTTCAATAGGCCCAGCAATTAATTGCGGGAAAAATGACAGGTAATTCGCAAATTGGATAATCGTTACAGGTTTTGAGTTAGATTGATCAAACACAAAACTTAGAGCTTGAAAAGTGAAAAATGAAATACCAATTGGCAGTATAAAGTTGGATGGACTCCATTTAAAACTAAAAAGAAGTAATGTGTTAAATATGATTGCAATACTGTTTTTGAATTTAAACTTAGTATAGGTAATCCAGTAATTAAATCCAATTGAAATTAGTAATGCTAAAAGGAGAATATGAGAAATTGATCCATAAAAAAAGAGACTGAATCCAAGTACCCAATATGACCTGTATTTGGTATTGAGTAATTGAAATGTGATCAAAAAAAGGAGAACATAAAGTAAATACTTTACGGAGATAATTTCCATTTATGTTTTTGCTTTTGTCAAAAAATGCTCTAAACAACTAATGCAGATATAACTAACTAAAATCAGTGGGATTGATAAGTGACCAAAAAGTATTACGAAAACTATTCCTGAGGAGATTAGAAGGTATCTGTATCGATTATTTTTTAAATTAAATCCATTAAATTTTAATGCAATTAAGGGAAGTTCTGCAATGAGTAAAAATGAAAAAAGGAGGGTTAGTAAAGTCAAAATGTAGTTATTATTAATCATTTCATTTACAAATTCATTTTCTTCCCCATACACCCAAGTCAAAGGGATAGTTAGAAAAAATAATGTGTTGGCAGGTGTTGGAAGTCCAATGAAAGATTGACTCTGTCTTTTATCAATATTAAATTTTGCAAGCCTAACACCTGAAAAAACAGTAATTATAAAGCCTATAAAGGGTAAATAATATTGGTTTTCAAGTAGTTCCGCGAATGATGAAAACGAGGAATTGTTTAAAAAAGCAACATAAATAAGCGTTCCAGGTACGAAGCCAAAAGAAATCATATCAGCCAAGGAATCTAATTCTTTTCCAAGTTCAGATTGAACATTCATTAATCGAGCTACAAAACCATCAAAAAAGTCTGCTGTTGCAGAGAGTAATACAAGCAAAATACCCGTAAAATAGTAATGGTTTAAAAAAGAAAGTACTGCTATACATCCACAAAATAAGTTTAATGATGTAAGGAAGTTTGGTATAATGGATTTCAAAATTGCTCAAATTTTACAAATGCAAATATACTTAAGATTTAAGTACAAAATTTACACTTCTATCAAACTCTTTTTTTGGTTTAATAAGATGAATTTCTAGTTGTAAATACTTGTTTATAAGTTAATTGGTAATTATTAACCTTGTTTAAAAAACAGACATATTAATATTTGAATTTTCAGGAGTTTATTCACCTTTTTTAATTTGTATTATTAATTACCTTTTGGTTCAAAGAAATCAAAACAATAGAAGAGAAAAAAAACCGTTACATAGCTGATAGTTTTATGTATTTTTAACATTTAAATTGATACATTGTGTTTAAGGCAACCTTTCTATTATTATTTCTAATTATTTCTCAGATCGGGTATGGTCAAGTGAAGTACAGCAATGAATTCTTAAATATAGGAGTGGGTGTTCGATCAGCTGGGATGGGAAATGCCGTTGTTGCTAGTTCAAATGATGTTACTGCAGGATACTGGAATCCCGCAAGCCTTCTTCATTTGGAAAATAATATTGAGATTGGTGCACAACGAAGTAATTTGTTTGCAGGAGTAGCCAGTTATAATTACGGTGGTTTAGGATTTAAAATTGATGAAAGTTCATCGGCAGGGTTTTCTTACATTCGAACGGGTGTAGAAGATATACCCGATACACGAAATTTAATTGATGCCAATGGGGATATTAATTACGATCGAATCGAAAGTTTTTCTAGTGTAGATAATGCATTTTTGTTTCATTATGCAAAAAAGACACAATTTGATCCGCTGTCTGTAGGCGGAACCGTTAAAATTATCCGAAGACGAGTGGGCGAATTTGCAAACGCTGTTGGATTTGGTTTAGATTTATCTGCCCTTTACGAATTAGAAAAAATAAAATTTGGCGTTAATTTGAGGGATATAACTGGGACTTGGAATGCTTGGTATTTTAATAGTGATGAATTGAATGAAGTATTTACCTTAACAGGAAATGAGATACCACAAAATTCCTTAGAAATTACAGTTCCTCAAGCTGTTTTTGGAGTTGGTTACATGTATGAATTTTCAGATAAATTTGAAGTATACTCTGAGCTCAATTTATCAACTACATTTGATGGGAAAAGAAATACACTTATTCGGTCAGATTTTGCAAGTATTGATCCCAGAATGGGCCTAGAAGCGAGTTATAAAAAAATCGCTTTTTTGAGAATTGGTATCAACGGTTTTCAAAGGGCTGCTACCATTGATGGAGAAGAGAAATGGTATAGTAGTCCTTCTTTGGGAGGAGGTATTAAATTAAATAAAGTAGCGCTGGATTATGCGTTAACAAATATTGGTGGTAGTACTGGGTTCTATGCGAATTCTTTTTCAATAAGATTTGGAATAAACAAAAGAAAATGAAACAAGTTCTTACATATTGTTTAATGTTATTGGCTGTTTTTTCACATGCACAAACCGCTAATGACTGGATAAAATATGATCAGAGCTATTTTAAGTTTCCCATTGCTAGTGATGGAATGTATAGGATTGAATATCAGCAGTTGTTGAATGCCGGTGTAAATATTTCTGATACGGCATTTGATCCAAGAAAAACCCAGTTGTTTTCCAGAGGAGTTGAAGTACCTATATTTATTTCAGGTGACGATAATGGAGTCTTTGATCCAGGTGACTATATTGAATTTTACGGAGAAACCAATACAGGATGGTATGACCATACTTTATTTTCTGATTCAGCGCACAATTTGAATCCCCATGTGAGTATGTTTAGTGATACCGCATATTATTTTTTAACATGGAACAATAGTCTCGATAATGCAAGAATAATTGAAGAGTTTGATATTAGTATTGATACGACTGCCAATCCTCCAATGCCCTATTATTGGGAAGAAATCGTTTATACGTATGATCCGAAAGAGCACATAAGTTCAAAGCATTCAAGATTTAATCTAGGTCAAACCACTCAATTTGGATATGCTGTTCCAGAGTATTCTGAAGGAGAAGGAAGGTATCTTTGGCGACTATCAAGTACGGAGTTTAAATCATACAGTATAAGTACACCTCATAAATATTCAATGGGCCCCACAGGGTGGATTAAAACGAAAATCTTCGGAATGGGTTTTGAAACGCATTATTTTGAGGTTGATGTGAATGATAGTTTGATTTATCAGGATTTTTTTACTGATAGAAAATCTGTGCAGATCACTCGAGATCTTCCGATTAATTGGATAGAAGACAATACGACTGTGACATTTCAAAGTACTTCACCTGAAGATAAACCAAAGGATAAAGTTGGTATTGCTTACATTCATTTTAGGTATGCGAAAGAATTTAATTTTGATAATCAAAGTAATATTATGATGCGCTTGCCTAAGGTGGATGAGGAGAAAGATTTGATTGAGATTAAAAATTTTAATGACCTCAATTCTACACCTCGGCTCTATGACTTAACGTCGGGAAGAAAAATTCAGGTTGTTCCTAAATATGGTAAATATTATGCCTATGTTCCCAACTCAAATACCGAGCGCAAGTGTTTATTAACCACAGAGGCATCTATAAAGTCTATTACCGGTTTGGAATCCGTCAGTTCAGGATCTTCACGATTTATTAATTTCAATCAACTTATTGAAGAAAAAGGAGGAGTAGATTATTTATTGATAACAGGATCTTCAATATTAGATGCAGCCAATGAATATGCAGTATATCGAGATTCCAGTGGTTTAAGAACGATTGTGAGTGATGTGGAACAATTGTATGATCAATTTTCCTACGGTATACGTAAACACCCAATGGCTATTCGGAATTATGCTGATGCGATTCTCAATTATTGGGGGTATGATCCTACCTATATGTTTTTGTGTGGGAAATCGATCTCCATGAACAATAATGGGGCAAGATTTGGAAGTTTGTTTGAACATAATATTGTACCTACCTGGGGCGTAATAGGGGCCGATGCTGGATTTACTGCCGGATTAAAACCTGGAACCGTTCTCGATCCTGCAATAGCAACTGGTCGACTAGCTGTAAACAATAATAGTCAGTTGCTGGACTATTTAAATAAAGTGAAAGAATACGAGTCCGCTGTTATAGATGATTGGATGAAACAAGTGCTCCATTTTGGTGGGGGAGATTCAGAAAGTGAACAAGAGAGTTTTAGGAATTATCTTATGGAATATGAAGAACTTATTGAAGATTCTTTCTTTGGTGGTTATGTCCATACTTTTTTAAAGAATTCATCAGACCCTCTTCAATTAAATTTATCAGATTCAGTAAAAAGTTTAATTAATCAAGGAGTGAGTTTAATGACATTTTTTGGTCATGCGTATTCAAATAATTTTGATCAAAGTATTGATGAGCCTGAAAATTATGACAATACAGGCAGGTATCCTTTTATTATTGCTAATTCGTGTTTGATTGGTAATGTTCACAGTACGTTAACAACCAGTGGTAGTGAGCGATTTGTGTTATCAGAGAATAAAGGAGCTATCGGGTTTTTAGGATCGTCATCACTGGGTGTTCCCACCTACTTGTCCAGGTACTCTAGAGAATTTTATAGAAACTTAAGTACTGACTTTTATGGCTGGCCATTGGGTAAAATCATACAGCAAACGATTCGAGATATGCAAGATTCAACGAATGTACTTAATCGGGATGTCGCGATGTATATGACACTTCACTGCGATCCTGCTATTGTTTTAAATACTCAAGAGAAACCCGATTTTACGATTTATGGAGATGTTGAATTATCAAAACCTAATGTAATATTTAGTCCCGAAAACATATCTTCGAATCTAGACTCATTTGATTTGAATTTGCAAATTAATAATATAGGAAAGGTACAAGGAGATACATTCTCAGTATTTATTTCTAGAGCATTCCCAGGAGTAATTCAGATAGATACTACATATGTATTCCAATTGGTAAATAATTCTTTTCGTAATGAAATTCATATGCGTTTGCCTGTGGACAAAATAAATGGTGTAGGGATGAATAAATTTACGATTCGTGTAGATGGCTTGAGCCAAGTAGATGAGTTGAATGAATTGAACAATATTGTTGAGGTGGAGATATTTATTAATTCAAGTAATGTATTGCCAATATTTCCCTATGAATTTGCCATCGTCCCCAATTATAATTCGGTGCTAAAAGCATCCACAGGGTCACCTTATTCTGATTTGACTACATACTTTTTTCAAATAGACACCTCTAGTACTTTTGATAGTCCAATATTAACAGAAGAGGTCATAGAAAGTTATGGTGGAGTTCTTGAGTGGGATCCTAATAAATCTTTAAAACTTGCTGATTTTTATAACCGTTTTGACACAATTTCTTTTATTTCCACACCAAGAGTTTTTTATTGGCGAGTTAGCGCAGACTCAAGTAACAATGGCGGATTTAAATGGGTTAATAGCTCCTTTCAATTTGTTAATGACAAAACAGGTTGGGGTCAAGCACAATTTAATCAGTTAGGGAAAAACGAATTTCTATTCATTGATTTTAATGAGGATTTGAAAACGCTTGATTTTATAGAGCAGGTTAAAACCATTAAAGCACGTACCCATTTAAGTGGTGGATGGGTTCAGCGTCAGCAGACTAAATACGAAATTGATGGCACATTAAAATGTTACGAGTCGAGCTATTGGTCCAGGATGTTTTTTGTGGCAGTAATCGATCGTTACTCCTTGGAGCCATGGCACTCTTTGGAACACGGCGATTATGGTCACGTGAACTTTCAAGCAAATAGATCTATTCCAGAATGGAATCATTATAATTTTTACTTTGTTCATGGAAATGTTGGATTAGACAGTTTAATGTCCTTTTATGAAGATGTTCCAGATAGTAATTATATGTTGTTTTACACATTTAGGGGGAATTATTGCTCCAGTTATTTTACTGGCCAACCCATTTCTGATCGGTATGAAGAAATGTTTACAGAAATTGGGGCGAGCGTAGATTCTTTAAAGAATTATCCCGATAATTATCCATATATCTTATTCTTTAAAAAGGGTGACCCAGGTTCTGTTATAGAAAGCTTTTCTCTAGACGGATTGGATTATATAAATCTTGAAGGTAAAATGCGGAATTCATGGTGGAATGGTAAGGTTACCACTCCCCTTATCGGGCCAGGGAAAGCATGGAGTTCCATCCATTGGGACTTGCAGGCGAGTGAAGAAAATAACGTAAAAGATTCAGCCAGAATAAGTGTTTATGGTGTAGATATTGATGGAAACCAAACATTAATATTGGACAGCCTTACAGGAGAAGGAGAGGATTTAAATCTGGGTGATTATGAAGGTGTTTCTTCCTACCCTTATCTTAAGTTAGAATCCTTTTTCGCAGACGATTCTTTAAGGACGCCCGATAAAATTGCTCGTTGGCAAGTTACTTATGATGAAATTCCAGATGCTGCTATCAATCCATTAAAACTATCTGGATATACGTTAATCGATTCTGTTCAACAAGGAGAGGACTTATTTTTCATCACAGCTATCGAAAATATATCGAGAGTGCCGATGGATTCTTTACAAGTAAGTTATCAGGTGATTAATCATGAATTTCAATATTTTCCAATTTCTTACAAATACAAAAAAGCGCTTCAGCCTGGCGAGGTGATTTATGATACAGTGATTGTAAAAACTACTGATTTAATTGGAGAAAACAGTCTTTGGTATGAGATCAATCCATTTACTGGTCCAAATCCATGGCAATTGGAACAACATCATTTTAATAATTCGTATTTGCATTCATTCCGTGTTCATGAGGATGAATTGAATCCTTTACTTGATGTCACGTTTGACGGAGTACGCATTTTAAATGGAGATATTGTAAACCCTCAATCCGAAATTGTGATTACCTTGAATGATGAGAATCAATTTTTAGCACTTGACGATGCCTCCTTACTTCAGGTATTTATAAATTATCCCAGTTCAATGAATGAAGATTCTTTGGTGTTGTTAGATCCAACTGAATATATTTTTACTCCTGCTGAACTTCCAAAAAATAAGTGTAAAATCACTTTGCAAGGAGATTTCAAACAGGATGGTGTTCATGAATTACGCGTAATGGCGATCGATAAATCACGAAATACATCAGGAGATGGAAATGGGGCATTTGATTACAGTATCTCTTTTTCGATTGTCACAGAATCAAGCATTAGCCAATTGATTAATTATCCAAATCCATTTTCTACGTCCACAAGATTTGTATTTACATTAACTGGTACCGAGATTCCTGACCAGATGTTTATTCAAATTATGACCATTAATGGGAAGGTTGTAAAAGAAATCACGCAAGATGAATTAGGTCCAATAAATATAGGACGAAATATTACTGAATATGCATGGGATGGGACAGATAATTATGGAGATAAACTTGCCAATGGAGTATACTTATATAAAGTTCAGACACAAATAGACGGAGTTGAAATTAAAAGAAGAGAGGAGGAGGTTTCTTCCGCCCAAGATGGTACTACATTGTCAAGTAAATACTTCAAAAACGGAATTGGGAAATTGTATATTTTAAGGTAGTATGGCTGTTGAAATTGAGCGTAAGTTTTTAGTAAAAAAAGACGTTTGGAAAGATATTTATAAACCGAAACCCTCTCACCTTAAACAAGCCTATATTTTAGAAGAGGATCAAAAAGTTGTTCGTATAAGAATAAAAGGGAAGAACGCTTTTTTAACTATAAAAAATAAGGGCCGTGGAATTTCTCGACTGGAATTTGAATATCAAATACCGATTCATGATGCAATTTCACTTATTCAAACTATGGGAGGACCAACTATTGAGAAAGAGAGATTTGAAATTTTGTTTCAGGGAAAGTGCTGGGAAGTTGATGTTTTTAGTGGTTCAAATCAGGGATTAATACTGGCAGAAATTGAGCTCACTTCTGAGGATGAAAGGTTTCAAAAGCCAGAATGGATAGGCCAAGAAGTAAGTCAAGACGAACGATATTTTAATGTGAATCTACAGAAGTATCCCTTTTCGGAGTGGAAAGATAAGTAAGGAGTGTGCGTTTTTTTGTTAAGTTAATTTAAAAGATTCCATTTTAAACCAAATCTCAAATATGATTTGTAAATAGGATATGACTCACCTAAAAATAAATTTCGATTGAAATGATAAAAAGAGTTGTCATACTTTATGTATAAATCAGCCGGTCCTAGACGTGCAGCCATAAACCAATCTATCACAGGAGTTCCACCAACCTCCTGTTTACCCAGATGATAGTGTCGAATCGCAGGGTTGTAATTAAGTCCTTTATATTTAGAGAAAAAATTAAATGTTGTTCCGAATGAAAAAGGAACATGATGGTAATTAAAATTAAAAACGAGTGAATTTCTACAAAATAAATGTGGAATTCGTATCACATCCGAAGAAGCCCATTGAAAACCTATACCATTATAAAGAGAAACCCATTTATTACCTATTTTATTTTTAAGATGAACTTTACCAATGTGGATGTTTTCGGGCGATTGTTGTGGAGTGCTTTGGTCGTTTAAATAGATGTAATTTTGAATGTTTTGGTAGTTAAAATCTACTTTACTAACAATATTGGGGAAATCAAAAACAGTTTTAAATGTGAGTTTTTGAATGGGATTAAAATCATTATTCCAACTAAAATGATTCCCGAAATAGTTTAGAAATAAATAAGAAGGAAGTTGTTCTTTATAGTTAAGTTGGGAAAAAACATTAATTTTCCTGTTACTCTTTTTTCGTTTATTATTTAAACCCCAGTCCGTATCTAATGATAGATCGTAATTTCCGGTCCAATAATTTTCAAAATAATACTTTCCAGATATCAGAAATAACTTACCTTTTAAAAGATTTGATAACTTGAAATAAACAAATGAATTATTTAAAAGTGCTTTATCATGTTGTTGTTTATGGAGGCCTATAGAAAAAAACTTATTTAAGCTACTGCTGAATTTTAGTTCTGGATTGATTTCAATTTTTTTAAATCCTATTGAGTCGAAGGTCTGAGTTGTATCAAGTAATGCTTCAGAGAAAAATTCACCATCAATATCCGCCTCATTTAATTCAAAACTATATCTGTTTTCAGAGATGGAAGATTCAAGAGAAAATATTAGTCTGCTTTTGTTGGGAAGTACACTATCTTTTTGCCAGGTTTGGAGCGTGATTTCTTGTAAAACAACAGCCTTTTGATTAAAGATATTATTTTTAGCTGTCGTCAAATTAGATAAAAGCGTGGAAGCGTCAAATAATTCAACGGTAGCAATAGAATCTATATTAGAGATACCTCCGTTTTCTTCAATGAAAGCCTCATTTCTAAAATAACTCATTGTAATGTTAACATGTTCTCGTAGAGGGATGTGTGAACCAATAGAGAAATTACTTCGAGTTGCTCTCGTATTATCGAACAGTGGTTCAGATGCTCTTCTCGTAAAAGATGAATAAAGCATAGATGAGCCAATATTTCGATTAAAAACCGCATTGAACCAATGGGTAGAGGGATAACCGTGATCATATTCAGCAGTTAGCCTGGGAGTTGTGTCTTTCTCAAAAAATAACTCTTGATGGTTGACCATTACATTTTTTGACACCCATCCATAATCGTCCACATCAAGAATAATAGGAAATTTGTATAAACCAGAGTTAACAGCAAAAAAAGAGGGAGTGAATAAATCCTCTTCAGGGTCAAGTAAGGTAATATGAACTAAAGTCGAATCCACGAAATCTAAT
>MDTD01073113.1_pt1 | contig 17632 bp, 13 predicted proteins | sample 811221 | NCBI WGS metagenome assembly MDTD01 (sample SAMN05326646, study PRJNA326480) | marine metagenome | isolation source: seawater | place: Pacific Ocean: South West | collected 2011 | reverse complement strand
TGATTAGGTTAATGATTCAACCTTAAGGAAATATTAAGAGATGCATTTGATGCTTGAATGGGCTATCTTTCAATCATCGATCAAGACCTTAAACCCTTTGATCGTCTTTGTTTTAAAGGCTAATGATGATTGAAATGTAAATGATTTAATGTCACAGCATCAATGGGTATTGCATATGTTTTGGGTTGATTAAAACTAAGCTTTTCATGTCATTACGGGGCTTAAAATAAGAGCGCGTATGAATTTAATTGGGGCATAAAAAAAGCGCTTAAAAGCGCTTTAATCATTTTCATTGATTTTAATATGATTAATCAGTATTTGATCATGTTTGTATGCACTCATTAATGATTAGGTTAATGATTCAACCTTAAGGAAATATTAAGAGATGCATTTGATGCTTGAATGGACTATCTTTCAATCATCGATCAAGACCTTAAACCCTTTTATCGTCTTTGTTTTAAAGGCTAATGATGATTGAGATGTAAATGATTTAATGTCACAGCATCAATGGGTATTGCATACATTTTGGGTTGATCAAAACCAATCTGTTCATGTTTTTAAAGTGTAATCGGGTGTTCATTTCAGAGTTGAATGACCCATCGAATTTTTAAGTATGTTTCTTGATGAGCTTTGGTCTGGTTTTAACCATCGCTTGAATGATTTAAGGCCTTCCATCATCATTAAAATTTTTTATGAGCTTTGATCTTTGAGCAGGTGTATGTTGCTGATCAGTATTTGATAAGAGGATCTTATCATATGGAGCCGATTTAAATATTATAGATTCATATTTTAAGGCGATGAATCATCCTTGGTTCAAATGTGATGGATATACGTTGATTCATATTGAATTATATCTGCTCTAATACTTTTAAACTGAATTAAGCTCAGATTCCTCAGGATCTTTAAGTGTGTAATTGATTTTTAAAGCGTTTTCAAAGGTTTGAAGAGGTGATATAAAAAAAGCACCCGAAGGTGCTTTTTAGGTTTATTATTATTTCAGTGTTATCAATTTTTTAATATCATTCATCACAGTATACTTTTTAAATCTTAGGGTTATCTTAATAAAAACATTAGATAGAAGGCATGAATGACTGACCGACGCTGATCAAAGGCGTGGATCAATCTTAGAACAGAGTGAGGTATTTAAGTGTTTTTTAAACTGCGTTGTTGACGAGTGCGGCTTTGTTCTCGGCGGGCACGACCTTGAGGGGTTCGGTTTGTCATATCTAATACTTCGCCGGCAAGTTGTCCACAGGCGGCTTGAATATCTTGTCCGCGTGTTGTGCGAATGGTTGTCACCAATCCAGATTGTTTTAAAATTGATTGAAACTGTAGTATTTTCTTCATAGGTGTACACTGGAATTGTGTTCCAGGAAAAGGGTTGAAAGGAATTAAATTCACTTTGCAGGCACAGCCTTTGAGGCATTGAATGAGTTCGCGTGCATGATGTGGTTGATCGTTGACCCCATCAAGCAGTGCATATTCAAAAGTAACCTTTCGCTTGGGTTGGTGTTCAAAATAGTCTCGACAGGTTTGCATGAGTTCGGTTAGTGGGTATTTTTGATTAATGGGCATTAAAGTGGTGCGTAGGGCATCATTGGGTGCATGAAGTGAGACGGCCAATGCGCATGGGCTATCTGTTTTGAGCTGATTCATAGCGGGTATAATCCCAGAAGTACTCACCGTCACTCGATATTTAGATAAGCCATAGCCATCATCAGATAACATGAGCTTCACCGCATTTGCCACAGCTTTATAGTTGAGTAGTGGTTCTCCCATCCCCATCATGACAACATTGGTGATGGTCTGTGATGGGCGTAAAGTGGCTAATGTGCGACGTGCAAACCATAATTGTCCAATGATTTCACCCATCAGTAGGTTGCCACTGAATCCTTGTGCTCCTGTTGAACAAAAAGTGCACGCCAAGGCGCATCCAGATTGGGAAGAGATACAGAGTGTGCCCCGTGATGACTCAGGGATGTAGACGGTTTCGACTTGACTGCCATCTCGAGTACGGAGTAACCATTTGATACAACCATCTTGGCTGATATGAGGTTCACTGAAATCAAGAGGGGTCCAATTAAATGCAGTATTCAGTTCAAGCCGAAGTGTCTTTGGGAGGTTGGTCATATTCTCAGGCTCTAAACAGTGATGATGATGAATCCATCGAAGAATCTGAGTGGCTTTATGACGCGGTTGACCTTGAGTTTGGCACCAAGCGGCCCAATCATCTAATGTTTGATTGAGCGCATGGGGCAAGTGATGTTTAAAGTCACGCTGAGGTAAGATCAATGGTTTAGATTGAGATGCGCCCATTCAACTTGATGCCATATTCAATATTAATAGAATCATTTGATTAAGATGAGGTTTCAGCCTCATCTAGCAGTTCTTCTAGATCGAGTGATTCATCTGCTTCAAAGAAGAATGTGATTTCTTCAAAAGCTGTTTCAGGGCTGTCTGAACCATGCACTGCATTTTCATCAATGGATTGTGCATATAAAGCACGAATGGTATCTGCATCAGCCTCTTTTGGATTGGTTGCACCCATCAGTGCACGCCAATCTGCAATGGCATTTTCTTTTTCAAGAATCATCACCATGACAGGACCTGAAGACATAAAGCTGGTTAAGTCGTTAAAGAATGGTTTTTCAGCATGAATATGATAAAATTCAGCTGCTTCTTCTTGAGCCAACTGTAACATAAATGCCTGTTGAATATTAAATTGTGCGGCTTCGATTTTTGCAATGATATTGCCAATATGTTTTTGTTTGACTGCATCAGGTTTAATGATTGCAAGGGTTTGTTCAATGGCCATGGTTGCTCCTTAGTGGTGATATGAGATGTCATCAGCCATCTGATGATTGATGTGCTGCTACGTATGCATATTATGCATTTTTTTAAGTTAAATGGAAGTAAAACTAAATAAAAGGTTTTTTAAGTCCTTGATTTTATTCTGATCTGGGTTTTAAAGTGTTTCAAGTGCTTTAATAAAGGTCTGAATATCATCGTCTGTATGGTAACGATTAAATGCAATGCGAATGGTATGATTGCAAGCTTTTCGAGTTAAACCCATTGCGGTGAGTACCGGTGAGGGTTGATGAGCCCCGGATTGACAGGCTGAGCTGCTCGAGAAAGCATAACGTGGTAAATAAGCCATTAATTGTTCTGAATTAAAGTGTTCAAACGTTAAATTCAAGACATGAGGTACTTTGTGAGTTGGATGACCATTGAGGGTGACTGATTGATGATGTTGTAGCGTGTCAAGCACTGTCTTTGCATAGGCCTTCATTCGAAGATGATCAGAAGATATGTGTTGTTGTGCCAACTCACAGGCCATGCCTAAGCCTACAATTTGATGTACTGCTGCAGTCCCTGATCGTATGCTGCGTTCTTGGCCACCTCCAAACATCAGAGGCGATAGTTTTAAAGGAAATGCATCCGTGAGGTATAAAGCTCCAATGCCTTTAGGGCCATAAGCTTTATGCGCTGAAATTGAACATAAATGTGCGGGTGTTTTTTGGAGATCTAGCTTGATTCGTCCAGTCGTTTGAGCCGCATCAACATGGACCAATGTTTGAGTGCGTTGTGCCAGTTTGCAAATGGTGTCTAAGTCTTGAATGACCCCCGTTTCATTATTAACATGGAGTACAGAAATCAGCAATGTCGGTGTTTTTAATGCAGCATCCAGCTGATCTAAGTCAATACGACCAAAGTGATCAACGGGTAAGATCTTAAGATCAAACCCTTGATGGTTTAAATATCGGCAAGTATTCAATGTTGCGGGATGTTCTGTTTCAAAGGTAATGATTTGACGTGCTTGTCGACGGTATTGTCGCGTGACACCCTGTAGCGCTAAATTAATGGATTCAGTTGCCCCTGAAGTCCATAGCCAACGATCAGGTGTGGTATTAAAGCAATTGGCCACTTGTTGGCGTGCATGTTCAATGAGTGTACGTGCATGGTAACCATATTGATGAGTGGTTGCAGCCGGATTACCAATGGCCTGTGGGTCACTCAAAAGGGCGGCCATACGTGTTTGAATATCAGGCGCTAAAGGTGTACTGGCCATCGCGTCAAAGTAATAAGCATAAGGACCCATTTAATCCTCCATACGATGATGATCGACAGCCGACAAAATCCCTCGCAATAAATTCACTTCATTCTCTGTAGGTTGTGCGCGGTTGATGAGGCATCGTAAACGATTCAACGTGTGTTCTGGATGAGGCATATTAAAATGAGGCAGCGTTTTTAGAGTATTTTCGAAGTGCTGGTACAAATGATTTAATGATTCATGAGGAGCCAGTGTTGGTGAAGTGGTCAGTGCTTCAGTTTTTGATTGGGCAAAGCAATATGTGAGAATTTGTACAGCATGAGATAAATTTAATGAATGATAAGGGCTATAGGTTGGAATGGTGATCTGACCATGACAGCGATTGAGTTCTTCATTGTTTAAGCCGTTCGATTCGCGGCCAAAGACCAGTGCAATGCTTTGGTTTTGATAATTAGAGCAATAGGCTGCGGCTTCTTCAGGGGTGTAGACGGGCCATTGTAATGTGCGGGGGCGATTGCTGGTTGCAAGTGCAATATGACAGTCTGAAAGTGCATCGTCCAAGTTTGAATAGCAGGTCGCTTGTGTCAGTACATCTTCTGCACCTGCTGCTCGTCGTGTTGCTGTCATATCAGGAAATTGTTTTGGGTTTACTAAGCGCAGTGAGTGATGGCCCATGGTTTTCATGGCCCGAGCTACTGCTCCAATATTGCCGGGATGGCTGGGTTCAACTAAAATAATAATAGGGGTGATCATCGGTACGTGACCTTTAGACAATTTAGATATGAAATAAGAGGTGTTTGTTTTAAAGCCTTTTCAGGGATTAAAGTGCTATCAGTTGGATTGCTGCACTGATGATGCAATCTCCATTGACTGAAGAATAGAGGCCCATTTAAATGACCACTATTGAAACAGGACAAAACTAAAGACATTCATTAAAATCCATTGTTTTTAATCCCATGAATATAGCATATTTAATCAGCATAGGCCAGATTCTCTCCTGGTTTAATCAATTCAATTTTGATATGATTTATATTGATTCATTAAGCTTAGGGTTGTTATGAGTGGATTATTACATGTTGCAACAATGGCAGCGCATGCGGCAGGACGTTTAATGCTCCAAGCTTACGATCGTTTAGATCGTATTCAAGTGATGGAAAAGGCGCCAAATGATTTTGTGACAAATGTTGACCAAGCTGTAGAACATTTAATCATTGAGCATATTCATAAATATTACCCTGGGCATTCAATTTTATCTGAAGAAGTAGGTGCTGTTGAACCTGCTCGTACGATTGAATCAGATGCACAAACACGCTGGATCATTGACCCTATTGATGGAACCAGTAACTTTATGCAAGGGGTCCCACACTTTTGTACGTCTATTGCTGTTGAAAAAGCAGGCAAAATCATTTGCGGTGTTATTTATGACCCTATTCGAGATGAGACATTTCAAGCGCATTTAGGTCAGGGTGCAACACTCAATCAAAAACGTATCAAGCTCAGTCATCAGGGTTCTTTGAAACATTATGTATTGGCTTCTGGATTTCCTCGGCTTCAATCGTCATTGTCAATGGCTCAGCAAATGGCTGTTTTAAATGCAGTGATGAATTATCCAGCGAATGTTCGTCGAATGGGTTCAGCGGCATTAGACCTTGCTTATGTCGCAGCAGGTCGATGGCATGGTTTTTGGGGGGTCGATTTGAAACCATGGGATGTAGCTGCAGGGCTCCTCATTGCTTTGGAATCAGGCGTGGTTGGCGTTGATTTTTCAGGTCAGCCACTCAAGCCTGATACAGCCGCTATGATTGTTGCGCGTCATGCGGTGCTACCCGATCTTCAGGCATTGATTTTAAAATCATTGCGTCTTACAGCAGCATGATCATTCAACTTTTTTCATGAGTAAGTTAAAGCGTATGGGTCAGTAGGTGCACCATCCAGCGCTTGAGTGCTTTGTTACACTGTCATGGTATATTTAAGATGAATGATTGGCGTTTTATCATCATGGTAGAGTGAGTCAAATCTTGAGGGTGCATCATCAAGTGGAAGATCAGGTCAATCCTTAACTCATGGTTTGCATCGGCACAAAGCGTACGGGCATGATTTGAGTATGCTCAATGTAACGCGGCCTTTTTTGAATGACATAAAGGTGCTGTGTGGGGCCTCTTTGAATCGGAATCACAAGACGGCCATGAATGTTGAGTTGACTCACAAGTGCGCCAGGGTATGCTGGAGCACAACAGGTGACTAAAATAGCATCATAGTGTTGATTCGATTGAGGCGTGTGATCTTCATGTGTCATATGAAATGTGATGTTTGAATATTTAGATAACCGACGTTGAGCTTGTTTTGAAAGTTCAGGAATTACTTCAAACGTCGTGACATGTGCAGCCAGATGTGACAATAAAGCAGTTTGATACCCAGAACCAGTGCCTATTTCTAAAATATGTGTGTGGGATTGAATCTGACTCAATGCCGTCATTAAGACCACCATGAACGGTTGAGAAATGGTTTGTTCACACCCAATGATCAGTGGGCGATCCTCCCAAGCGTATGTGCGTTGAGTTTCAGGGACAAATTGAGCACGATTAACTTTACAAAAAGCCTCTAAAACAGAAGAAGGTGGTTCGGTCATCCCGGTTTGATTTGCAGTGGCCTCAAAGTGTTTAAACAGCTGTTGTAAACATGATTGAGGCGGGGTTTCAGTCATACTTGCAACGTTTGAGTCGACTTGGAAGGATTTAATAATGCCTTACGATCCAAGCCCAAGACCACTGATAGCGCCCCTGCAACATAAATGGATGAATAGGTGCCAATCACAATGCCCACAATCAGTGCAACAGAAAAGCCTCTTAAGGTTTCTCCCCCCAGTAAACATAACGCCAGAACCACTAATAAAGTTAAACCTGAAGTCATGATGGTTCGAGAGAGGGTTTGATTGATTGAGAGGTTTACAATTTCAGTCGGGCTTTTTTTATGAAAGAGTCTAAAGTTTTCTCGAATTCGATCATAGACCACAATGGTGTCATTTAACGAATAGCCTAAGATCGTGAGTAAAGCCGCTAACGATACAAGATTGAATTCAAGTTGAAAGTATGCAAATACCCCCAAAATTAAGACAGGGTCATGAATGAGAGATACTGCAGCACTGACCGCAAACCGATAATCAAAACGAACTGCAATATAAGCCATGGTGGCTAACATTGAAACAATAATGGCAAGGATGCCATTGTTCAATAGTGTTTGGCCTACTTGAGGGCCAATGAATTCCAGTTTTAGAATACGGCAATCAGGTGCGGCTTGCTGAATACGACTACGTAGTTGAGCTTGTGCTAAATGAGGGTGTTCAGCGACTCGAACCATGGCGTGTTGAGCGGTTCCATATAATTGAACGCTGGCATCTGGAAAGCCATTCGCTTCAAGGCGGTGACGTAAGGCCTCAACCTCAATGCTTTGAGTGCTCATGAGTTCGATTTGTGTTCCACCTGTGAAGTCTAGCCCTAGATTCAAGCCATAGTAGGCTATAGAGATACAAGAGGCGAATGCTAAGAGTATTGAAAAAATCATGGCATATGTTTTTTGTCGCATGAAATCAATGCAGGTGTTTTGATTAAAGAATTCCATAATGATCCTTAAATGCCAATGGATAAACGTTTTGGAGCTCCTGAGTGTGCAGGACGATGATATATCCACTCAACCACTGCCCGTGTGAAGACAATTGCGGTTAACATCGAGGCAATTAATCCAATGGTTAAAGTGATTGCAAAACCTTTTACAGAGCCTGAACCTAATGTGAATAAAATCATTGCAACGATTAATGTGGTGACATTAGCATCGATGATGGTGCTTAAAGCTCTATCATAGCCTGCTTGAATGGCCATCAGGTTAGAGGTGCCTAATCGTAGTTCTTCTCGAATGCGTTCGTTAATTAAAACATTAGCATCAACCGCCATTCCAACGGTCAGAACAATGCCAGCAATGCCGGGTAATGTGAGTGTTGCCCCAAGAAGCGATAAGGTTGAAATAATTAAAAAGACATTTAAAACAAGTGCCAAATTTGCAATTAATCCGAATAATCGATAATACAGCAACATAAAAAGAATGACAGCCAATGATCCGACGCCAAGCGAACGAATACCTTTGTCAATATTGCTTTGACCTAAACTGGGGCCAACGGTCAGTTCTTCAATAATACTCACCGGTGCCGCCAATGCTCCAGATCGAAGTAATAAAGCTAAATTATCTGCATATTCTGCGTTGGGCAAGCCTGTAATTTGAAATTGTTGGCCCAAAGCGCTTTGAATGGTTGCAACTGAGATCACTCGTTCATGATGAATGACCTTGCGAGGATGTCCATTTTGAGCGGGTTGAATAGAAGAATTGACGTAGAGTACAGCCAACCGTTGGCCGATATTCGCTTGTGTGATGCGGTGAAAGTTTAGGGCATCACTTCCCAATCGAATATCCACAGCAGGGCGGCCGTTAGCGCGTGTGCTGCTTGCATAGGTAATGGCGTCTCCTGTTAGTACAGGCTCAGTGTTTAATACAATGGGATGACCTGATTCATCGTGATATAGTTGGCTACCCAGTGGCGCACCATTGATGCTGGCTGCATGGGGTGTGAGGGTATCATCGACTAAATGAAAGCGTAACGTTGCAGTTTTCCCAAGCAATGCTTTGGCCTGAGCCGTATCTTGAACTCCGGGTAAGTCAACGCTGATATAATGGCGGCCTTGGCGTGCAATGATGGCTTCACTGACACCCAGCTCATTGATTCGATTATTCAGTGTAGTGATGGTTTGAGATAAAGTGTATTCAACCACTTGGTTGAGGTGATCGGGTAACGGTAAAATGGACACAGTGGCCAAACGTCCTTGATGTGTTGTAGTGGCATGCGTGTAATGTGGTAAGGTTTTTTTAACTTGAGCGCGCAACGCTTCGGTCAGGGCAGTGCTGGGTAATTGAATCTGAAGGTGATGATCGGGTTGTGTGCGAACAGCAATGACTTTGAACCCTTGCTCATTTAATGCAGTATTTAACGTTTTTGCATCTTGCTTGAGTTGTGTTTGAATGGCGCTTTTTACATCCACATCTAATAAGAAATGAACCCCACCTCTTAAATCTAAGCCAAGTTTCATCGGTTGAGCCCCTAATATCCTTAACCAAGGAGGGGTCTGACTGGCCAGATTCAGCGCAACAGTGAGATCTGGCAGTGCACGGCGTAATATAGATTGAGCTTTGAGTTGATCGGTGGTGTGTTTGAAACCGATTAAAAGCATATTAGGCTGCGTGCTGATCAGATGAGAAGCAATCTTATGCTGAGTCAGTTCTGTTTGAATGGTTTGGTTTAAGTCAGAGGGAAGTGATTGACCCACTTTTGCTTTGAGTTGGACTGCAGGTTGTTCTCCATAAAAGTTCGGCAAAGTATAAAGAATAGAGCCCAGCAGGATACAAGCTAATGTAATTGATTTAAATATAGAATGACTCATTATCATCAACGATCAGTGTGTCTGTCCGTAGGCGTCGTATGGGCCGATAAGTTTTGATTGATGCTGTTTTTATTGACAGAGATCACGACTTTTTCAGCAATTTTAAGTTGTACGACTTGATCTTGAATGCTTTCAATTTCACCCATGATGCCACCTACGGTACTGACTTTATCGCCTGTTTTAATTTGGTTGATCAACTGCTGATGTGCTTTTTGGCGATTTTTTTGAGGGCGAAGAATCATCAAATAAAATAATCCTAAGAAAATCACCATCATGGGTAACATACTCATGGGGTTTTGTGAAGGTGGTTGTGCTGAAGCATATGCTGTTGTTGTGATGAAAAGCCCAAGTATAATTGAATAAGGCGACATATTAATGCTCCTGCAATGATTTAAGATCAATGATAATTTAGCTTGAATGCCAGATGACTGCAAATGCTAACGTTAACAAAGTGCGCTTTTGATCAATTCCAGACCATTTATTTAGATCAACATTTTTAAAATGATGGTTGAGTGTGATCTTGAATTGATTTTAAATACAGATTTTTTGAATGTTATTTAAATAAATTGTAAAAAAAATCAACCATTTTATTTTATCAATGAAAGGACTCAGTATGTTCAGCTTAGCGTGGTGAATCCCCACCAAGTTGTTGACAATGACTTTCATCTTGAGCTCCAGCCTCACTAGGAGTGGTCGCTGTAGGTGTAGGATTTGCGTCTCTTAGACCTAACTCTGTACTGAATGCGGGGCGTTGAGATTCAGCGCTACCTTTAGATTGATCGGGTGCTGTGCTGGGTGAGTCTTGTTGAAGTTGATGAGTATCACTTGCATTTTGAGTCGAGTCTGCCCTGAATGTTGCTTGTTGAGATGATTGATCTTGATCTGTTATTGAATGTGAAATGACTGCCTTAGAAAGATTTAAAAAGCTTTGTAGACAAGTGATCTGTTCACGAGGGTCTGTAACAGATTGTTTCTTTGATTTATCATATATAGTAATATCACCGGTCTTAGTATCCAATTCAATGGACCTATCGTGGTCAGCGAAATAAGGTTTTTTGCGCTCCCGACCGATGCCTATGTCTAATACAGATCCATCCTCGAATGAAATGTGTTTACAGTCATATTTCTGAATATGGCTTTGGTAATGGTGTTGTAATTGACGCATATTTTGATATAGAGGCTCTTTTAATTCCTCGAAGGTGGGTGGTTTAGCCCCCCCCAATAATTTAGTGCATTGAAGAGCTAAGGTTGAAAGCCAGCCCTGTTTAGTTGAGGGTGGGCTAGAAGAAGACCTTTCGGCTTCATCACTTGCTATTGGATACTTTTGCAGTGCTTGATCAACTAATGCTAATTTTTTTTGTGAGGGATCTGCACAAGGGTATAAATTACAGGTTCTAAAAATTTTAACCTCTGAATCATTTGTGTCTATGATATCAGTAACATAGGATTTATAAGACTTTTTTGTTGCTTGGCAATGTTTTGCATGTTGAAGATCTGGAGGCAGGTTGATGATTTCAAATGCATTAACTTTGCCTTGCCAAACAGAGTGAGTTTCTTGAATTGCATCTTGAAGCGCAAGCATGAATAATTGAGTGCCTAAATCTTCAGGAAATCCCCCGGATTTTGGTGTGCATCCAAACGCACCCAGGCCTAACCCTTTAAATTGAATAATATCTTGTGCTGATCTTAAACAACTGGTTTCAATGTGTAGCGCCAATTGTGCTTGAGTGCGAGCTTTCCATCTGCCGGCATCTATTGTGCAGTTCCGGTCATATAAATCCTTAATCCTTGATTGATCTTTTGGATCAGAATAAGCCTGTTCAATGAGCGTATGAGCAATTTCTGATCCGCCGCTAGGATAACAGCCTTCAAGAACGGCTTCTGATAACCCTTCCATCGCATGGTCTGGGTTTTGAATGCTTTGAATTGTTGATTTTAGAGCATAAAAAGCATCTGGAGACTGACCTAAAGATTCGTGGTTTCTAAATTCAACGCCCGCTGGATAAGAGACTGAAGTGGGTGTAGATTGAGGATTTAGTTTCGATGCTGGATATGGGTTTCTAGATTGAGGACGAAATCCAGCATGGCATAGAGGAGATTCTATACTTATCCCAACCAGTGGAGATACTGCAAACTCCCGGCGTGTTAGGTATTCAGCGCATAGTGGATTGTGGTGCATAGCCTTTAAAATCATTCTATTTGCAATGTATTGACGAATGGGTTGTGTTAAAAAACGGTTCTCAATTGGATGCAATGGAGGATTAAGTGCCTTCAGTTCTTCTGGTGTGGAATTTAAGCGCGCCTGGAGTGATTCAACAGTGAGCGTTGCATAGAAGTCTGAATGATCCTCCTGTTCTTTGAAGTCTGAATGATCCTCCTGTTCTTTGAGCTGATCTAATAACGATGCGTATAGCTCCTTATTGAGGATAGCCATAAATTGAGCTTCATGTTCCACCAATCGGGGCGAAAGGAATCGACCATCAAGGTAAGCCATCCCATAGCGTGCTGTCACTAATCGAGTGAGAAATTTATTAAATGTTAATGTTCGATAATGTACTCCAAGTTCATCTGAAGATAATTTTGTTTCTTGAAAGAATCTAAGGAGTGTCTCTCGATCAGATGCTCTAATGTGTAATCGTGTTTGAGACATTGATGCATAGAGCTGTTCCAAGTCCGTGTCCCATGATGCAACATCACTTGGGAGCGCTTGCATGATCTGCTGATAAAACTTTAGAGATGCATCATACTCAATAGGCACCTGTGTTTGATTATCCTCATAGCCTGTTCGATCATTTTTAATGTAAATTTTGACAGAGCGTTTTGTACCAGCACCTTTAGGTGTTGCATAATCATGACCGCAGCATCCCTGAACTTCACGTAATGCTACGAGAAATTGTTCTTTGGTCAGTGGGCTAAACTCGTCATTTAATGTTGAAGATAAAAATGACTGGAATGCTTTTGAATAATATAAGAGTCCATGAATCACAGGGTAGTATATTAAGCTGCAAAATGTGGCAGGATCATCACTGGAACTTGCCCCGACACGAAAGGTATGGGCTTCATTGCCTTGAGTGGATGCAGCATCTCCTGCCGCACATGTTGCAGTGACCTTACCGTGAAGTGCTGCTATTGGGTGTTTCATACGTATTATCCTTCTAGAAGGATGATGTTGTATTGCTAAAGTGCCACTTCCAATGCAGTGTGAGACAAACTCATTGACTGATTCATGTTCAAACGGTTGAGGGGTCCATGTTTGTGCGATTCTATCGAGACAAGGATATGCTTCACACCATTCATGAATTTTTAATTTGTATTGCAATCCTTTAGAGGTCTCTAATCGTTGATTAAAATATAGCCTACAGAATAAACCAGAGGTTAAAAAAATCACAATGTGAGCGGCTATGATGATACTTGGCAGATGAGGCAGATCAATACCCCAATGATTGAGTGATAAAAGGCTCAATTGTGTGAGTATTACAATTGGATAAGCAAGTAAAGTGATCAAAGTTCTCATTCTTGCTTCAAGTGGTGTGATTGCATATTGATAGCTCATGCCGTGAAAGCAAGGATAAGCCATTATGATAAGAACAAGGGCTAGAATAGGTTCAATCGGAAGGGCACAAAGGCTTGCGATATAAGCCGCTACTGAAGTAGTAAGGGTGATAATGAATAGCGAATAATAAGTTGGACGATCAAAAATTTTCATAACGTGTATTCTTTTTATTTAAAGCATGAACATTATATTATTTTGAGCTCTAAAATTCAAGTCAAATAAGTTTTAAGTGCTTTTTTGTCCTGATTAGAGAGGCCGAATCGTTCTAAAAGATCTGAGAGTTGAGTAGATAGTGTGTTAGATTGAATGTGTTGCTGTAAGCTGTACATTAAATGCTGATAAAAGCTTAAATTATGAATGCTATTGAGTGTTGCACCTAATAGTGCTTTAGTTTTTTGTAAGTGATGTAAATATGCTTTTGAGAAATTTTGGCAAGTATAGCAATCGCAGCGAGCATCCAGTGGTGTTGAATCATTTTTATACTGACTGTTTCTAATTTTAACAATACCAGTGCTGGTAAATAAGTGGCCATTACGTGCATTACGTGTGGGCATCACACAGTCAAATAAATCGATGCCATTTAAAACGCCATGAATTAAGTCAGTGGGTGTTCCAACACCCATCAAATAACGAGGTTTATGCTCAGGCATGAGTGGAGTGGTGAATTGAACCATATCATACATCATCGATTTAGGTTCACCCACAGAGAGCCCGCCAATGGCATAGCCTGGGAAGTCCATTTCAAGGAGTTGATACATGGAATCACTGCGTAATGATTCAAAAAATCCGCCTTGTATGATTCCGAATAAAGCATTTGAATGTGTTGTGTCTTGTTCAGCATGACAACGTTGAGCCCATCGCATAGAGCGTTGCATTGAGTCTTGAGCTGCTTCAAAAGTGCTCGGATAACCTAAACACTCATCAAAGCACATAATAATGTCTGCCCCCAGGGCTTGTTGCACTTGAATCGATCGTTCTGGTGTTAGATGGATGGATCGACCATCAATGGGAGATGCAAAAGTGACGCCTGTTTCATCAATTCGTCGTCGTTGCGCTAAACTAAACACTTGAAACCCACCTGAATCCGTTAACATGGGTCGATTCCAGCCTGTAAATGTTTGTAAATGACCTTGATGTTGAACAATGGATTCCCCCGGTCTGAGCATCATGTGAAAGGTATTACAGAGCATAATTTGTGTGCCGGTGTGGTGTAGTTGCTCAGGTGTTAACCCTTTGACAGTGCCATAAGTCCCAACAGCCATAAAGGTGGGGGTGGTCACCCGTTGACCCGATGGAAATGTAATTTCACCATAACGCGCAGAGCCGCACTGAGAATGACATGTATAGTGCATGGGTAACCATTGAATTTAAATGTATGTAGATCTTAACTGAACTGATCCAAGATTCAAAGCTTTCACTCAAATCAAACGATTAGAGCATTAACATACAATCACCGTAGCTGTAAAAGCGATATCCTGATTGTATGGCATATTGATAGGTTTTCTCAAGTTGAGGTGTCCCAATAAAGGCTGCAACTAAATATAATAAGCTTGAGCCTGGCAGGTGAAAATTGGTCAAGAGGCCATCAATGGCTTTGAAGGCATAACCAGGCCGAATAAAGCAATCAGTTTCTGATGTTTGCGGCTGAATTTGACCAGACGCATAAGCGCTCTCAAGGGCTCGAACACAGGTGGTGCCGACCGCAATGACTCGTCCCCCTGCAGATTTGGTTTCATGCCACGCTTGTGCCAGCTCAGGGGTGATTTCAAATGATTCTGTATGGAGTCGACCTGATTGAAGGTGAGTGTCATTAATGGGTTCGAATGTGCCAGCACCGACATGTAAAGTGAGCTCAGCGATACGAACCCCTTGATTGTTTAAAGTGGAAAGAAGCGCTGTATCAAAGTGTAAGCCTGCCGTGGGTGCAGCTACAGCACCTGGATGTTTTGCAAAACAGGTTTGATAACGCTCAATATCGATTGGTTCTGCTGTACGTTTAAGATAAGGCGGAATGGGGGGTTGTCCAATACAATTTAATACGGATTGAATTGGTTGGTTAAAGCGCACAGTAAACCGAGGACCTTTTTTTGAAAGAATGGCCGCGGATAAATCTTGATCAAAATATACGGTATCACCGGGTTGTGGTGCATGGCTAGATTTAATAAAGAGGGTGGCTTGGTGGTCATCATGGATTTGATCAACTTGACAATGAATATGACCTCCAGTTGCTTTTCGCCCTTTAAACTGAGCAGGAATAACTTGAGTGTTGTTCAATATCAAGCAATCATTAGGTTTAAGGCAGTTGGGTAAGTCATAAACATGTTGATCTTGGTATGTATGATGTGTTCGATCTAAACAGAGCATACGTGCTTGTGTGCGTTCAGGTGCAGGGTAGGTTGCAATTTGACTTTGGGGTAGTTCAAATTGAATAGGCATGGTCAACAATCCCCATCATTTAATTGATTTTTAGTATGATCAAATCAATTAATAAAAGTCAATTATTCTATAATTTTTTAAATATGTCTTTGATACAGAATGAGGTGTTCTTCGTTTAACGATGTAATGGACTTTAGTTGGGGCCCGAGGCCAGTGTTTTGAGTGCTGGTTTTAAATCTATTGAATTTGTTGAAGCTTTTGGTCTATGAGTGTTCGGGCTTAAATGCTGTGAACGTACGACGTTGGCCTCAAAGCAGGGTGCAATCACGCCCATGTGAAAGATTGAGCCGATTGCAACTCGGGATGAAAAGCCTAAAGCAATGGTGAGATAGATTGGCAGTCCAGCGCTGAGATTAAGTGCTGTGCCTAACGTGATTCCAAAGGCAATTGATAAAATGAATGCGATCATGGAGAGTCCGGCGTATGATGCTTTATTGGGTATTGAAATGTTTGAGTCATGAATTATTTCATTCATGAAGTGAAAGAATGAACCGCCCATTAATAGACCTATATTTTTAATCAGTGTCACCCAAAAAGATTGATCTGACCTCGAAGTTTGATGTTCAAGTGCTTTTAATCGTTGATAAGTGGGCGCTGCAAACAATGAAAAGCTCGCTAATAATGTGATGCTAAATAAGATCAATCCAGCAGTACTGGGATCCGAAAATGTTAAAAAATCAAACGTGCTCCCAGTCGCTAAGGTGGCTGTGAACAATGAAAATGAAATGGCAGCGGGTGTTGTAATGAAGATGGTTAACGGTAAAGCTAACGATTGAAAGGGCTTGAGTTTCTTAGGGCCTATGATCCAATGTCCTAATGCAATCCAATGTTGACGAATGTGAGCGCCTTGAAAACGATGTGACATCATTCCGCATGACAGTGCAACTGAAAGGCTGAGTGCGCCTAATAGGCTGTGAGGCAATGTGATATTCATCAATGTCATGGCTCCCAAGATGCCGCCTACACCAATAGAAGCACCAAGGATAATGTTGATAAGGCCATTCACAGATGCCAATACAGAACCGGTTGCACGAGCCCATGAAAATAAATCTTTTTTGTAGGCTATATTCTTTCTTTCGTTAGGGTTGTCTCGACGATAATATAAATATCCGCCGATGATCAGAGGCGTTACAATTCCAATACCACTGAATGTGATTAAATTTAAAAAAGAAGCTTTGATTCCAAATAATTCAATTCCTTGTAACCCATAAGCAATCGGGATGAGCATGGCTGCAGAGACCAGAGATTGCATGATTTTTTCTTTGGGCTTGCGCTGTAAATCAATTTGAATTTGATCAAGTGTTGTCTGGATTTCATCTTCAATTTTTTGATCATCAAGGTTATTTTGCCATTGAAGTGTCTCAAGTTTTTGAAATAAAACCCTTATTCTTTTAGGGTATATGCTCGATTTTTTAAATACAGCATGTGTCATGAGTTGATCAACTTGAGTATTTTTTTGATGATAGAGTATCAATCCCCAAAACAAGATGGATACAACTAAAATAGGAACGATTGCAACCATAGGGCTTATGTTGAATGTTTCGGTGAAGACATGCTGATATTGCTTGAAAAAATCAGGGTAAATCGAAAATCCAAAAGCATTTGCGCCGATGGCTGCAGGAGAGATGGCCAATACAATCATTAAGGTATAGAGGGTAGATTGTATTTTAAAATAGAGAGAAGGTGATGTGTTATTGACTTTGAGCCAGGCTTGGAGTGCAGATCGAGCATTTTGATTTTCAATCCATAGTTTTTTTATCTCTTCTTTCGTGATATGTTTCATGATTTTAGAAGCTTTATTTTGATTCAGAATATGTTTTTATTTAAAAAGTGATTCAATCATATGGGTTCTCTATTCTATCTCTATATAGTGTATATTATGCAGCTTAAAGCTTTCTTAAGTCAGTCAAAGGGTTTGAAAATGAAATACTTTGATTAAGATTGCTTGCAAGCGTATTTAAGATAACGTTATACTCAGATTTGATGCCGGGGTGGCGAAATTGGTAGACGCGCCAGATTCAAAATCTGGTGGTGGCAACACCGTGTCGGTTCGAGCCCGACCCTCGGTAAATCATGATAAGACATGGAGTGATCATGGCTTCTATTTCA